>Ga0196971_1000097_pt1 | contig 83867 bp, 77 predicted proteins | sample S1v_1013CmetaG_FD_148660 | JGI IMG/M metagenome (GOLD analysis project Ga0196971, IMG submission 148660) | Soil microbial communities from Anza Borrego desert, Southern California, United States - S1+v_10-13C | ecosystem: Environmental > Terrestrial > Soil > Desert | place: USA: California...
TCTTCGGTAAATTAACTCGTTTACGTTTATTAATGTATGGTTTTAATGATATCAATAAAGAATACTATTCAAAGATCTTTGATCTTGAAATGTTAATGAAAGACTACGTCAGGTTTACTAACTACCGAGTCGAAATTACGAAGCTCGATGCGAAAGCTATCGAAAAGGTATTAGATTTATTCGGTGTATCAAGAGAAGAAAAAGAGAAGTATAGTATTCTCAATAATTGGTTTATGAAACGCTTCATACCGGCTTATAAAGCGTTCTTACAAGCTTTGTATTCGGTAAATAGTAATATCTATCTGGATCAAATCGATAAGTTAAAACCGGTTGATTTAGTTAACTTTATCACTAAGTTTACCATTCCGAGTAATATCTATAACATCAATCAAATTCCTTCTACTAGTAATCCAAACGTACTAGTTAAGAAAGAAGATGTGGATGCATTGTATACGAATATTTGTAATGAAATTAAAGAGAAAGCTCCTAAGGAAAAAACACCTGAAGAGAAAGCTAAAGAAACGAATCAAGCGCAAGCGAATAAACAGACTCAGGCTACTACGACAACGACTACAGCTAAGACAGAAAAAGCAGCACCCGCTGCTCAGCCTGCTCCTAAGCCAGTTCCCGTTGCCCCGACTCCGAGTGCTAAAGACGATAAAGCTACTTCAGGTCCTGATGTGGAAGGTGAACCTAAGCCTACGGTAAAACAAGAAATCAATAAGACTGCTGAAAAAGCTACTGATAAACTTAATAAAGCTTCAGGTGCATTAACACCGGGTGGAATGAGTTTAGAAGGTATTTCTACTAAACTAGATAAAACCAAGATCTATAATCTTGACCCTAACGTGAGAGAACTCTTTACGGGTATGGCGAAAGAATATCATGCTTTAACCGGGAAAAATATTCCTGTTAATGAAGCATTTAGATCCTTCGAAGATCAAGCAGCATTATATAAGAAGATGCCAGGTAAGGCTGCTAAACCTGGTAACTCTACGCATGAATATGGACTTGCTGTTGATATCAATAGCGATGTTTCTCAAGAATTAGATAAGATGGGTCTTCTTCGTAAATATGGTTTCACTACGAGTGTGGGTGGTGAGAAATGGCACTTAGAACCTATTGGTGTTTCTCTTAATCCTACTATGGCAAAGAAGGATGTAGACTTTAGAACAAAAGCTGTTTTATCTTCTCCTGGTAAAGGAGGTGGTGGTTATGGCTTCTTATCTAATAGTGTACTTAAAAAGAGAGACACTAATTATCAGTTATCGATTTATAACAGCAATTCTGATAATCCTATCGACGTAGAAAAGGTTGCAGCAGAGACCGCGACTAAAGAAGGACAAAAGTCGCCAACTACGTCCGTCATTACAGAAGCTAACAAAGCGGCTGGCACATCAACTCAAACTGCACAAACAACTAGTGTTGATAAAACGACTACGCCTACTTCTGAAGTAGTTAAAACTGCGAGTAGTGATAAAACTACTACAACGACTACTACAGGTGGCGATGTCACTATTAGACGAAGAGAAGGTTCTTCTGTGGATGCGGAAGGTGAAACTAAACCTTCTATACCTAAGACGACTACTCCGATAGTTAAGAAAGAAGAAACGCCTTCTTTAGATACCAAAGGAACTACAGTTCCTAGTAATCAAAATCTCGATATCGCTAAATACGCAAACTTGTCTGTGGAGCAAGCCATTAAGCAAGCTGCTAAAATGGTTGGTGTGAATGAACAGACCATGATGGATTTTGCGAAAATTGAATCAAGTTTGAATCCGAACGCTAAAGCTAAAACAACTAGTGCTTCTGGTTTATTCCAAATTACGGATAAAACATGGGCTGAACTAGTTAAGAAACATGGCTCTAAATATGGTATACCTGCTGATGCAGATAAAAATAATCCTTTCTATAATTCTGTTTTAGCGGCTGAATACGCTAAAGAAAATCTCCCTAGATTAAGAGGATGGAAAGAAGCAAAGATTGAAGAATCAACTGCTTTATACCTCGCTCATCATTTCGGTGTATTTGGCGCTAACTTGATCTTTGATAAGATCAATAAGAAGCCTGATACCCCTATGGAAGAAACAGTTAGCCCTGCTACATTTAAAGCTAACTTCAATGAGTTAAATAACCAAACCGCTGGTTCGTATGTGCAAGCGGTTGAAAATAAATTTGCTAAGCTTAGCGGTAAAACCTTTAAACCGAAAGAATATGCAGCTAAGTCTGTTGATTCAGCAAGTACTCCTTCTGAAAGCACAGGCGGCATGATGCAAGCCAATATGACTACATCGGCTCCATCTGCTACTAATGCCGTTCAAACTCCTAAAGTGGATACTTCAACAAAGCCAGCTATAGCACAAGCTAAACCTAGCATTTCTTCTTCTAGTTACAGTAGTTCTGTTTCTAATACTGCTGCTAGAGAAATACCTGTGCAAAACTCTATGAAAGATATGTTTAGTACCAGTAAGATGGAAAGCATTTTAGCGGACCAACTTACGGAGCTAAGCAATATCGCTGGTCTCTTAAAATCTATCGATGGTAAGTTTGATTTGGATAAGTTAAAAGGATTGGCAGGCGGTAATACTACCCAATCACCGGCTCCTTTAAATAAAAACATTCCCTCGAACAGTATTGATTTATCACGTAAAAAGATTACAACGTAAATAGAACCTCTCCTACAGGACAACCTGTAGGAGAGGATTTCTTATTCGATAAGAGCGATTAACATTACATATACATAAATTGCATTCCGCAAATTCTTAATAGTTCTTTCAGAGATAGATTTCTTATTGTACTTATAGATTTCCTTGATTAACTTATCACCTTCGGCTTTTAACTTAGTGATGTTAATCTCATTACCGCGAGCGTACAGAACGTTACCAACTAAACTGTTAATAACTTCAAGAACGTTAGATTTATTCGACAGATAGATATTATTACGATGTAAGTACTCAATGCTGTTTACTAGAACATCGTTAATAAACTTTTTAAATTTAAGATGATTATCTCGACCAGTATAGCTAAACTCTAAAGACAAATCGAGAGTCTCTTCAAGTTGTTTATAAGAAACACTGTTAATGATATCGATGGTAACATCCAGATAATCTTTACGGATAAAAGTCTTCTTATCCGTTAACATCCCTTCTAGTTTGGTAAAATAACTCTCAGGAGTATTAAGCTTATCCAGAATAACTTCTTGACCTTCTACGTCATTAACCACGTTACTCTTACTCTTGATAACTTCATCCTTTTCCATCATGTCGATAAACTCGGCATAGATGTTCTTTAACGTATCCTTAGTTCTGTTAAACAAATCTGTGATCGCATTAGGAAGCTCGGAATCTTTATCAAACTTTACGAGAATATCTAAGAACTTACTGTTTAAATATTCTTCGCTACGGTAAGAACAATATTCATTCCAGTTCTTTAATCTCTTAATCACATAACGATTACTCAACCTTTCCGAAAGGCTAACAGCCTTCTCTTCAGAGATCGGATAGATAAAGTAGTTACTAGAGATAAGAACCAAGGTTCTATAGTTAAAGTAGTTTAATACTTCTTTAGCATATTCAAGTCTCTTATCTTGAGAGAGTGTTTGATTCGTTAAGAAACGATGAGCCATATAGAACGTGATTAAGTTAATATCATCACGCGCTATCTTAAAACTTTTACTAATAGTTGTTATCTTATCGATGGCATTTACAACTTCATCGCATTCAAAGCCGAAGATATTGTTGTAGAAAATATTCTTATCGTAAGTTGTGTACTTGATATAATAGCACCCTATGAGTTTGCTTCCAAAGAGGTGCTTATGATCTTCGTTTTTAGTGATGAACTCAATGTTATTAAACACTAACTTCTTATACAAAGCTGTATCGAAGTTAAAGTCTTTAAAGAATTCATCTAGAACTTGTTTGACTTTCATGACAAATTAAGCTTCTTCTGAATAAACCTGATGAAACTCTCTAAGGTATAAAAGACATTCTCAGTCTTATTACCGATGTTCGTTAAGAACCATTCTTCTTCTGGTGTTTTAAAGCCATTGTTGTGAATAAAGACCGCATCGTCTTTTTGAATACTATTAAAAGTCTCTAACGGAGCACTGTTAATATCTTCAGTAGAAATAGCTTTAACATCAGAACTGTTCGCATCGTCTTGTTGTTGAATCTCTACTTGATTACTAAGCGTTTTATGGAGTGCCTTAGCAACAATTTCAGAGATAGAACCAACCACAGTAACGGTTAAGTGTTCTGGTTGTTCTTCTTGTTGTTGAGCTTGTTGCTCATTATTACTTTCTGTATCTTTTTTCTCTTCGTATTTCTTAAGAATAAAGGTAGCCATGTTCACCTCTAATGGTTAAATTCAAAAGATCCTTTATCTGATTTTGAAATATAGTTGGTAGCATATATATTAATTGGGCTGTTACCCGATATTGATTATTTAAAAAAATAATCTTATATATTAGGTGACAGATAGTAAAAAATCTATTAAGAAGGAGTACTAGTAATGCTGAACGTTTATTGCTGCGGTGGAGCCGGTAGCAACGTTGGTAAACAAATTACTGATTTGGATATTAATGTATCTTTCATCGATACCTCTGATTCGAACCATAAAGGTGTTGATCCGGAAAAGATCTATCAAATTGAGGGCATTGATGGTGCTGGTAAAGACCGCAATGTTACCTATGAAAACTTTAAGAATCCTGATGAAGTCTTGATTCGCTTCAAGCCTTCTCCCCAATTGAATGTGGTTATCTCTTCGCTGTCGGGTGGTAGCGGTAGTATCATCGCGCCGGTGTTGACACGAGAACTGATCAAGCAAGGTCATAACACGATCGTCATTGCGGTCGATAGTACTCATTCTGTTAAAGAAATTGATAACTCGATTAAGACTTTGAAGACGTACAAGTCTTTCTCGAATACTGTTAAGAAAGCGATCTCCATTTTCTATATCGAGAACAAATCTCGTAAAGAAGCAGATCAGCGCGCTATTCAATTCATCAATATGCTCTCGCTGTTGGTGAACAAAGAACATACTGAAGAATTCGATACGTCGGATCTTCGTAATTTTATCAACTTTGATAATGTTACGGAAAACGAACCGAGTGTATCGATTATCGAAATTAATCCTAACGAGACTGTGGTTCCGGAAAAGAACACTACCATCGTTAGCACTATTCTGCTCACCACTGATAAGAATAGCACTATTAGTCAGGTCATCCCTGAATACTTATCGACTTGTATTGTCACTGACAAAAATTACAAGAACGAAGATATCCGTATTGATAACACGCTGGGCAAGTTGACGATTATTGTTAACAATCTTGAAGCCTTGAAAAAGGACCATCAAGATAACAAGACGATCAACAAGTTCAAAGAACTAGATGTGCAAGCATCTACTGAAGACGGCGTCGTACTATAGTAAAGTAGATTAGACATAGAAGGCACGGACCTTCTATGTCTTTTCTGTGTTTTGGGGTTTCTATGTATAAATGGAATAGACGCGGTCCAGGTCACGAAGTTTCTAGTGTAGGAGACAAACGCTTCTCAGCTATGTTTGCTAAATTAGAAGACGGTAGAACCATAGAGATGCACTATCAATGTGATATAAAGGGTTATGATCCTGGAGGAAAGGAGTGGCGACTTGGTAAAGGGAAACCGCCTTTACGAAAAGATGTAGATTTATGGAAAGAGTATCTTGACTTATGGAGGCAATGGGCAGAAAGAAATCCAAATTTAATAGAAGAATTAAAAGTACTAGCGGGTTTAAAAAACTGTACTCTAACTGATTGTTTTGCTAAAACGCCAATCAATCAAGCAAGGGCGCTAGCTGTTATTTTGAATGAAAGGTATATTCAAAATGCAGGTTAACCATCTTGTTCAATTGCATCTCGTAGATAGGTGCAACGTGATAAAAACAATTAAGGGTAGTTCAAACGCATTCTAGAGGAAGGGTAGTTTATTAACACACACTCGCTCGTAACTCGTGGTAAAAGAAAAGACAAATGTAGTTATAATAAATAGATCTTTAATAATAATAAATACAATAAACTAAACTTCTCTGGGATGTTTTCTTCTAGACCATATGAACTCTATCAATAGGAGCTAAATTATGTTTAAGTGGGGAAAATATTCTCGCGGATATGAAGTATCACTGAAAGGTGATACCAGGTTTTGTGACCAGTATGCTGTTTTACCGGGTGGTAGGACGATTTTAGAAGTTTTTAACTGTGACGTAAAAGGGTATTGCCCAGGAGGTACTAATTGGAAATTAGGTCATAACAAGCCGCCTTTAGATCGCACCAAGGATCTTTGGGAAGAGTATTTAAATCTCTGGCGTGAGTGGGCTGATTGTAATCCGCATCTTATCCAAGAACTTAAGGTTCTCGGTATGTATCACGATTATACTCTCACTGATAGAGATGCTGCTACCAATATCAATGCCGCTCGTGCATTGATTACTATTCTGAATGAACGATATGCTGAAGAAGGAATTTCTTCGGTCTATTCTTCTGGAATGGGGATGACTAATAGCATAGCACAGAGACACAGTACTCTTATTGCTCACTAGCAGTAAAGTGTAGCAACTAACTAAAGAACAAAGCGGACGCAAGTCTCGCTATTAGTAATATATTAAAGACGAAGCTGATGAAACATCTAGCCAGTAATAATATTAATAAAAACGAAGCTAGCGAAAGCTTAGCCATTATTAACCCAACTAGTTATAAGGAAAAGATCTACTCGGCTACCAAGAGGTAGCCGAGTAGATATGCCCTCTTTTTCTACGCAGTACTTTTTTTGCTTTCATAGCCTTAAATCCATTTACATGTTTTTAATTCTATAAAGCTTCTCTGTTAATTCCTTTTCTGTTTGGTAAGAGAAGGTATCAGCAAAGACATTGTCTCGTAAAGCACGAGTAGCTAAGCGCTTCCAGTCATTCAGATAATGCCGGTTCAGATCTTTATTCTTAGCCACGTCATATAAGAATAACATATAATTTAATCGACTCGCCAGAACAGCCCAGCGAACTTGACGTGTTACACCAAGATCATCTAAAGCCAATAACTCGCTGGCATCGATTCTAAAGATCAATTGGATGTTATGTAAGATGTTAACGAAGTCTAAACGTTTATTGGTGATGACGTCTAGCGTGTGATCTACATACCGATTGATTTGCGTATGCGGTTCAAAGATCTTAAAACGGTGTTTGAATTTAGGCGTTACTTCTTCTTGCCCGTAAAACCGATCCATAACCTTATTGAGAAACACATGATCGATTTCATCTTCCATCATCGTGCTAAGAACATACTTAATGACAAAGTGATTCTTATTTAACACGATGGATTCTTCATCCGGCTTAATGGCCTGATCTTTAATGAACTCGCGATATTTAATCGATAGCTTTGGAATGTTGATAAGAATAACATCTAAACCAGAACGACTGCCGTCATCATTACCAATTGGTACTAACAACTTGGTGTCGTTTCTATTATGTTTGAGAATGTTAATTGCTCTAGCGCGTTTCCAATCCCGTTCTACATCTTGAACGTTAAAGTTTTCATAACTCGAAATAATTATCTCTTCTCCTTCATTACCGAAGAAATGAGAAGGATGAACAATGCCTTTTTCTATGTCGCTTGTAAATTTAAAATGTTTAGCCAAATATTTGGTCTTATCGTTCGCAAAATCTAAATACCGGTAACTATCATAACTTAAGTAAGTCGGAAAGTGTTCTAGTATTCTCGACAATATATGGGTATTCTTGACAGCAAAATTTCTATCTTGGTAATAATTCTCAATACTGTCTTTGTTAAAAACATACAGTCTTCTTAGATAGTTAATATCGCTGGGTGATATAACTCCGCTTACCGGAGCTTTGTTAATATACTCTCGGTTAAAAATGTCTAGATATAGCATTGGCTTACCTTTAAGAATTCACAGGATTGCAGGGATAATAATTTAGTTTATATAACTGCATCTGAATAGATTATAATAGCATATATATTAGTTGTAGTTTCCTGGTAAATCGAAACTAAAGGAGTTAACTTGTGTACACTGATAGGGGATAAAAAGTGACGACTGTTTCTTATATTGGAGTCCAAAACCATACACAAAAGCTTATTCAAAAATTTCTAGCAGGGGAGGAATTTACACTAGAGCTTTCTGAACAAGTATTTCAGACATTTAGTAAAGTGGATCAGACTAGTTATTTAACTATGCTGGAACACGTTAAAAATCTTCTCAACAATCTTAAGAAGGATCGAATCTACGATTTCATTATCCTTAACAGTGCTTATGAGCTGTTGGATAAAGAGAAAGCAGTTTTGGTGCGTTACATTAACATTAGTTATAAGGGGAATAAGAATATCATTATTCTGAACAATAACGTTTTACATATCGGTTCCTATTACGAGAAGTATGGGGAACTTGAAGTGAAAAAATATATCGATAAAGTTATTAATGAATTGCGTATTAAGAACAGCTTTAAGCAGTTCAAACAGAAAGCACAAAACTGGAAAAGAAAAATATTCTTTCCTTTCAACTTTCTGAGTTTCAAAGCTAGTCATTAAAAAAATACTAGCTCGTATATATAGTGAAGACAATCACAGTTGACAAACTGTGGTTAGCTTAGCATCAACTAAGTGTTTCTTAAATTCAATTTACAACTAAGGAGTTAAAACATGGCTGTTAACGTCGGTTCCGGTACCAAGAAAAATCAACAAACTCAATCCCACGGCGCACAAAACGTGGATCAACTCAATACTCAACAACAACATGGTGCTGGATTCTTCCCGCAGTTTGGTATTTCTTCCCGTCTGTCGACCTATGGTTCCGGCGGTGAGATGTACGAAAAGCTGTTCGAGAAGATTCAAGCCAAGGTCAAGTTCCTGAATGAAGAAGTCAAGACCGAAGAAAAGTATGCGGCTATTAAGCTTCTGAAGCAAAACGCTGGTCTGAACTATTCTGGTATCGTCGTAACTGAAAGCGCTGGTAACATTACCTCTGCTCACGTTCTGATGATCGAGAAGACCGGTGAATATCCGGAAAAGCTGACCGAAAACATCGCTGGTGTTCGTTACGAAATCACTCGTACTCCGGCTGACGCAATGGATGAGAAGTATATCTCTCAAGCAACCATTGCGGTGGCTGAAGCACTGAAGATCGATCCGAACTCGATCGTCATCACGGACGGTACTCTGGTGCCGAACGAATTCGATGTGACCAGTGACGTGCAAGTGTCTGAACTGATCAACAACACGTTCAACGCAATCCACTCGGAAAATGCGATTCGTGTGTCGGATTACAAGGGCATGAACATCGCGCAACTGCTGAACGCTAACCGTAATGGTAAGTTCTTCATCAATCTGTACTTCAACAGTGACGAAGCAAACTTCTTCGATCAAACCGGTCTGCCGGTGCGTCAAGACATCTGCATCTCGCTGTCGTATAAGGTTGGTGCAAACCAGAACAACAAGTCGATCAATCAAGGCTTTGACTCGTATGACATCGTCAAGACCTACGGCTACGTTGACTTCGAGTTCGTCGGTCCGTCCATCGTGAACAACATGATGACGAGCCAGAAGTTTGTTCCGAACTTCATCATCACCCATATCGAATCTCAGGTTGCTCCGACGCCGGACATTCTGATGCTCGGTGTGGCTTCGGTTCTGGCTGTGAACGACGATCTGAACTGGATGCAAGCATTCCGTAGCACTCCGGGTAAGAAGAACGAAGTCGACTACAACGATATCGGTGCACTGAATATCGAAGCCAATCTGGAAAACAATCCGACTGGTTTTGGTAAGAAGTACGATACCAAGGCTAAGACCTTCACGGTGGCTGAACTGAACAAGTACATCCAATCGCTGGTGCGTCCGAACCTGCTGGTGTCGATCGATATTCCGAAGGCTGGTCCGGAAACCTGGTATACTTCGGTGTTCCAGTACATCAAGTTCCGTAACGACAAGAATGGTTTCGAGCGTGTTGCTAACAGCATCGCGACGATGACCAACGGTGTGTATCAGCATGGCAACATCCCGATGTTTGCAGATGTCTCCAATAAGATCCACGGCGGCTTCTACAAGAGCAAGGATGGCTACAAGGACGTGCGTCATCTGTCCTCGTACCTGTCGGTGGCGAACTATATCTCCGACACGAATCAACAACCGATTCTGATTTCTCAGTACACGAACACGCTGTACAACAGCTCGATTCCGGCTGAACTGCGTGCTGCTGAGCGTCGTAAGTTTGTTGATGAAATGTCGAACAAGACTGCAGTCTACAAGCAATTCTACGACCGTCTGACTTTCAATGCTCACTTCCTCGTGAACATGGTCAACAGTCTGAAAGCTTCTGGCTTCAACCCGATCTTCAGCAACATGGGTGCAGTCAACGATATGTTTGTTCGTCGTAGCAGCGTGGACTTCACGAACGCGATGCTGGGCGCTGACGCTCGTATCATGGGTCAGAACAACATGTTCGGTAGTTTCTTCATGCCGTATAACTACAACCGTACCTTCTAATCGAAGGTAATAGCAAAGGCTACCAGAGAGAAATCTCTGGTAGCTTTTTTCTTTTAATGACGAGGGAAATATGATTAATGAAAATAAAGTGTATCGCTACTTAAAACTTAGAAGTAGACGTAATGGATTTATCAGAGGCACAACTGTTTGTCGTCATCTTAATATCCGTTTCAAAGATCTTAAAAAGCTCGATGACATTAATGGTATTGGAAGTATCGGAGTAGCTGCATATGAAATGAAGACTCGTGAAGCTAGACGTTACGCTAAACGTAATGCTTACTGTGCAGATTTCCGTGGAATGTTTAGACTCAACGATAGAATCTATTGCATCAAGCAAAAGAAAATACGTAAAGGAAAGAACCCGATTAATTTCCATCTGTTAAAATAATTTTGTTTCTGAAACCTATATAAGTACATATATAATACTTGGACCTTATCAAGAATATTGATAAAAGTACTCAATGCTCTTATAGAGTGAATATCCTAGAAAGGATTGATATGTCGACAACACGACCATTTTTACCAGCCTGGACAGTGGTAGTGCATACAAAAGAACAAACAAGTATTTGGCTAGGTACAGCATATTACTTCTTCGATATTGAAGAAGAAGCCAGTGCCTTTTACCAAGCACAATGTGATAAAGGACTCGGTGTAGTTAAAAGACCTTTTTATCTAGGAAACGACGTGAAGTATATGAACGTCTGTGAACAAGTAAGAATACATGAAGCACTTAAAAAAGGAGATGTAAATGCCAGTAGTTCTTAAGTTAAAGAATTTCGATGAAATATATACATCCTTACAAACCGATAAAATCTTAGTAAATCATATCGACATCTTCAATACCGAAACGAAGGAGATGCTCGATCAGCTTATCATTAAGAACTATTCAGAAGACAATCTTTCTATTATTCCGTCTTGTCAGTGCGGAGAATTGAAAGGTACTTATTACGTTGGTGATGTCTGTTCTCATTGCGGAACAACCGTGACGTCTTCGGTAGATGATAACATTTCCTTCTTGCTCTGGATGCAAACACCGCAAGAAGTAGAGTATTTCATTTCCCCTATCATCCTCTCGATTCTGATTGATCGATATAAGATTACTAAGCCTAATGTACCGTTGATTAAATACATTATGCTTCCTAATTACTTAATCGATAAGAAACAACAGAAAAAGAATTTAGGTTTATTAGAGAAGCTTGACTTTTTACTTCAAGCAAACAATATTAAACGAGGCTACAATAGCTTCGTACAGAATTTCTTTAAGATTATTGAAATCTTGGATACCGAATTCGTTAAGGAAAAAGCAGCAGAAAAGCAAGCTTTCTACGAGTTCTTGATGCACAACAAAGACAAGATTTTCAGTCGTTATTTACCGTTCCCAAACAAAATTATGTTTGCAATGGATAGTAACGAACTGGGTAAGTTTATTGACAAGAGTCTGTTGAATCCTATCAACGTGATTCGTCGAGTGACGGGTATCGATCTGTATACGAAACCGTCGCATATTAAGCAAACTAAAGTAGCAAAGAGTTTGATTGACCTTGCTGAGTTCTATAAGGGTTATATGAAGACAACGTTCTTCAGTAAGCCTGGACTTATTCGACAGCATATTAGTTCTACGCGTAGTCACTTTACGGGGCGTGCTGTAGTAGTAAGTATCTTTGGACCGCATGAGTATGACGAGCTACATATTCCCTGGAGTTTGTCTTGTTCTTTGTTAAGAGAACATATTCTCAATCGACTGTATGCAAGAGGTTATAGCTATAAACAAGCGATTAACTTCCTTATCTTCCATAATAAAATCTATCATCCGATGCTAGATGAGATCTTCCGAGAAATCATCCTGGCTTCTGGTAGTGGTATTAAAGCCCTATTTAATCGTAATCCTTCCCTACACCGTGGTTCGATACAAACAGTTAGAATTACGAAGGTGAAGACAGACGTAGAAGACAATACGTTTAGTATGAGTTATCTGATTGCAGCAAGCTTTAATGCGGACTTCGATGGCGATGAATTGAATCTGACGTTGCCGTTGACTGAACGTGTCCATAAGCATATGGATAACTTCGAGTCGCATCACAATCTGCTTTCTCTTACTGGACCGAACGACTTCACGTCGAATATTAAGTTTCCGAAAACGATTGTAAGTACCTTAAGTAACTGGTTCAATAATTAAAAGTGAAACTCTCCTACTTTCGGGTAGGAGAGTCTTCTTTTTCAAAAAGGAGTTTAGTATGAAAAAATTGAATGTGATTAAGTTTCCTAAGCTTTTTAAACCTAAGACTTACGACCTAGCGTCTTCCCCTGTCGCAGAAAAGAGTTGTGGAAATTGCGCTCATTATCGACGCGGAATAATAGCCGCTATGGAATCAGATAAATGTTTGCATTATCCGACTGCTTCTTTACTGGACGTTAACAATCAGATATGTGGTGTTAAAGAACGTCCTCTCTGGTCAAAGAAGAAAGGTCTTCTTACTCGTTTCGTCAATTGGTTGCTTTAAAGGAAAAGTATGCTTACTGATCAACAACACCAAGATCGTCTTCGAACATATCATCGTATTCTTAAATTGAAATGGATGAATGGTTTACCTAAACGTGTGCAAAATGTGATTGCAGCATATGGCAGTGACCAAAAACATTTTACTAAAAGTACTTTGATTGCTGATATAAAAAGTGGAATCTTTCTTCAAACAGCAATCAATCCTGGACCTAAAACTGTTGACATTATCGAAAACCATTTTGGTATCGCTACTCCTAAAGAAACAATCACAGGAGTAGCTGTTAGGGCTAACGGTAAGCTCTATAAGTTACCTAAACCTAATAGACACCATCATGTTCTCGGCCTCATCCATAAAGAAACAAAAAAAGAAGTATTTGCTGAAGAAGAAGGTTTTATTACTTCTCTCGGTAGATATGTTAATCGAAAAGAAGCATATCGGATTGCTAAAGCAGCGAATCAATTTCTGCCAAGGCACTTTAACTCGGGAGAACTTTATTCCGAATGTGTTTGGTAATTAGATTTTTACAGCTTTTGGAATTAATATGACTGCATATATAGTAGTTGACGATACTTTAGGAGATTTCAATGGGCCAGGTTCTAAATATATCAGAACCAGCACTGGATCTTGTCCTCTACGGGAATAAGTCCAACATTCTTAATAATTACATAGCTCAACAATTACAGCAGGTCCGTCCTGCTTTTAATGAATTTAGTAACCGTATTTATCAGAGTCTACAAAATAGTTATAACTTCATTAACGACAAGATGGTGCAGTATGGACTAATGAATCAGCTTGTCAATAGTGGAATACAAGTTGTTGATAATTACTATGTAGCTCTTAATAGTTTCACTGAACTTCAAAACGCAAATCCCACAATGCAACGTTGGGTGATGTGTCATCCTCATACCAGACAACTCTATCTCGATCAGAACATCGACGGGTACAGCGATAGCTATAGAAATGTCTTTGGTAAAGGAGTCGGTGAACAAGATTACAACTATTGTCTGGTGATGGATGGTGTAGTTCAAGACACCGATAATGGTTTCGTAGTGAAGCATTATATTCAAGATCTACTTCCCGGAGATAAGGAATTAGTTCATTTTGAAAAGATGCCTATTCTTCACACTCATGATTGTATGGATTATATCATAGAGACGTGTAAGTTTGACTTTACAGTTAAAAGTACAGACCCTATTAAACGTAACGGATAAACCTTTATTTAACAGAGGCTAAAAGTGAATCTGAATCAAGAGCAATTAGTAGAACTGAACACCTTACTTAAATCGCAGAAGCTTGATCTCCCTTCTTTTAGACGAGAGGTACGTTCTTGCGGTACTAACTTTGGATGGCTGCAAAAGCATCTTACCATGAAGAATCCTGACGCACCTGCTCGACTGAAGGAACTTCTGGGTATTCAAGAGCGTAAGCAAAAACCTCAGGTTACTGAGGAAGAGGAAGAGTCTTCCGAAGCGCTCGAATAAAGCCAGCAACAAGTAATAACGGAAGAGCTAGATAACCTCTAGCTCTTCTTTTTTTTTCTGGAGAATAACAAAAATGAAACTATCAGCAAAAGTCTTCTCGTTCATTTTACTTTGCTTAGGATTATGGTCTGTATATTCTAAGCTAGGTTTTAAGTTTAACGTGGACTTTTTGATTCCAGCAATTCTATTAATCGGTGGGTTTATTCTAGCCCATGTAGATAACAAAACGTATTACGAAGATCGTACAAGGAAGTGTAAAAATGATAAACTTTTTTAAGAATCCTTCTGTTTTATCTGGTGTTGCTCACGCAACTATGTTGATATTTCTATTTAACAACTACAGTGGTTTTGAATTAACTAAGTTTGTGATAGTTGTGATCTTATTATTTATATCCACTACCTTGGACTTTAAAGCAGGATTTAATGCCGGTAAGCTTGCTCTTATCCAGTCGAACCAATCTAAGAAACCTAAACAAAGCATCCACTGGGATCATAAAGATCCTTTAGAACAAGTTATTAATGATCATCCTGTCTGCTTGTTTGATATGGAATTCGATGTTAATGATGCTCTACGAGGAACCTTAAAAGGTGGTTCTATACATTTATTGCGTAAAGACGGACATTATACCACGTTGATGTTGCTGCACGATGGTTGGGTGTATGGCTGTGATACAAGCATCGGAAAAGATGTTTTGAAAGATAGTTGTCGTTATATTCCAATGGTAACTATCGACGCTATTGAGCTTTGTGAAAAAGCACAAGATAGTCTAAAAAGAAAATTACACAATTAAAGGTTATTAAAATGAAAGTAGTGATTTATCATACGAATTGTAATGATGGTTTGTTTGCTGCGCTATGTGCGTGGCAAAAGTTTGGTATGGATGCTTTGTATATTCCGGTGAATTACAAACCTATACAAGAGATGGAACCGATGGATGCATTGCGGTTTATCTTTAGTAAAGAGACTGCTAAGTCTGTAGACGCTATCGGTAATAGTAAATATAAAGTTCAAGACGTTACAGAAGAGAACTACAAAGACGTTGAACTATTCGTATTAGATTATAGTTTCCCGGTTGATCACTTCATCACTCATTGCGGTGAATTTAAGAGCGTGACTGTATTGGATCATCATGAGAAAGCTATTAAAGATTATTGCGAGATCTTCCATCATATCGTAGACAACAATGGATGGAAAGTTCTTACTCCTTTTGATAATTGCAAACTTATCTTCGCAGAAAAAGAATCTGGAGCTAAACTATCTTGGATGTATTTTAATCCTGGTGTAGAAGTTCCTGGCTATATTGAACTAGTGAGCGATAGAGACCTGTGGAAGTTCAAGCTTGAATATACTCGTTCTTTCCACGCTGGTATTAAGACTCTCAACGAAAGTAACTTTAGAGCTTTAGAGCAAAATGTTAAGTTCGGTATTAATCGTATTCTTGATCTAGGTAAGTATAGTGAGAGAATGGTTAATGACCGCATTAAAGCTCTGAAGAACTCTAATTGCAGATTTATTACTATTCATCACAAGGGTAAGAGATACAAAGCTGGTTTAGTGAATTGCTATCTCGACATCGCTAGTGATCTTTGTGCTAAGATTATTAAAGATGAAGAATGCAAAATAGCTATTGCATATAACATACATAGAGACGATATTGTAGGTTGTAGTATTCGCTCTAACAATGAACTTGCTATGCCTATTGCTGAAAGGTTTGGCGGTGGCGGTCATTTGAATGCATCTGGATTTAGCATTACTCTGGATCAATTATTCAATATACTGACTACAGGTATATTGGAGGCTTAAATGACGAAAGCTATAGCAAGCTTATCAGAACAAGGATGGATCACAGATAGCGCTAAGATATTGAATCACATCTTAAGCTATTACATCTTAACTGATAATGCTCAGACTCTTGTATTTCAAGATAACTTAATTAACTTACCCTCTACTTATTATCAGTTTATCAATGATCCCACTGGTATGGCTTCTGCTGTAAAGTCTGATCTGGATAAATTAATTAGCAGATACTTCTCAATTGCTGATGTAAACACGGAAGTTAAGAAACTCAGCGATAGTAAGTATGCGATTCTTCTGTATGCAGCGGCAGTAACAGAAGACAACACTCGTGTTGAGTTAAGTAAAGTTGTCGAGATTTCCTCTACTGGGTTAAGAAAGATTATTGAGGTTAATAACTTCGGTGACGGTCGGTCTTATTTAGCTGCGTTAAATTAATAATACCGGTAGGTATAATTTGATTTCTAGGACTGGAGTTTATCGTGAGTTTAGAGAACCAATTAACTAATGTAAGAAACGCCTTATTAGCGGAAATGGAAAAGAGTAAGACTGTGGTTTTTCAAGGCTTACTCGAAAATCCTTTAATTAATCAAATACCAGAAAGCTTATTTGTAAACTACTTCTTACCGCATTTTATCGGAAAAGGTACTAATCCTAACTGGGTGATGGAATGGATTAGTATTGCTGGTACACCGATGGCAGAAGTAGCTGTATTTAAAGATGGTACTAGTGAACATTTGTTTAACGTTCCTAGTTTACTTTATACCAATAACCTCTTTATGCAAAGAAAAGGTGGTGATCTTGGTGATATCTTTACTAAGTATGAACAGTTGAATAATAACTTACCAGTAAATGGATTGTCTTTTTTATTGGAAGCTCTTAATACCAAGAATCATGAACTGTTAAGTAATCTTAATCTACAAGGGGTGAACTCTGTGTGGTTAGGTATCTTTCAGCGCTATGGTCTTGTGAATGCTAACCAATCCGCTACTAATGGAGCTACTCAGGAAAATAACTTAAATGATTTCCTTGAATTCTAATCGATAAGCTATACCAGGAAACTGGTATAGCTTATCTTTCTTGTATTTTTTGAGTTAGCTACGACTATAAAGGAGTTTAATATGCTTGATAATGCTATCGGTATTGTGGGTGTGGATGGTCACACACCTATATACCAGCCAGATGCACGCTGGACGATGTGGAGTATACATGAAATTTACCGTGGTGAAACTGGTAAGAATAAATATATCCCGAAGTTAAGAGACTATGTAATTGAACCTGAAACGGGAGCTACTTGGATTGTTACAGATTTAAATAACGTAACCTTTATTCCTGAGTTATCTCCTATTAGTATGAAGAATGAAATTAGCGTAGATGAACTTCTTTCATCTACTGCTGATAACTATCGTGTTTACTATGATAAGTCTATCACTCCGTTTACACTTACCGTAGATGGATTTATGAGAACTTATAGTAGTACCGCTAGTTTTGCGAGAATCTATAAGGGTCCTTTCATTGATCCTACTAAGATCATTTCTAGACGGTATGACAACAACGGCAACTTTGTCGGACATGACATTCCGTTACAATTGGTCTCGTTTAATAGTCAGCAAAACTATGCGATTAAGAGTATTCCGACTTGCAATACCGATGTTACTCTGACCGACGGAGAACAATGCACTGTTGTGATATTTGATACTGGTGGTAAAGTAATTACTAAATCTAGTTGCATCGTTGATGAAACGACGTTTGTTGCTCAAGCTTACGCAGAACAAAAATATATCACTAACATCTTTATTAAGAGTGTCTTCATCACTGACACCAATTCTGATGAAATTAATTATCCGGTTAACTTACCGATTCCTTCTTTCAATCCGATTGGTGTGGTGCAATACAACGATGGATCGCAAGTGGAATATCCAGTTGACGGCGATAAGTTTAGACTGTATGGCTTAGATCAATTTGTAAGTACCATTGTTGGACATAAAGTCCCGTTGGTATTGAGTTATCGTCTTGATAGTAGTGAATCGGCATTAGCGACGATTGAATCGGATAATTACTATGTCACTCGACCGTATAAGTTAGTGGTGAGTAATCCGAACAGAAGTTACAACGTTAAGCTGTTTGTTTACCCTGTGTGGACAGATGCTATTAACGGTTATACGTATAAAGCATTCTTGATGAATCTGGACAGAAACATTCTGTACGATGTCACGAATGTGATTGCGTTGGCAGCTAATTCCGCTACGTTTAATCCGTTAGCTTACGGTATTACGCAGCGCTTAACGTTTACTGTTGATCTCGCAAATGTCTCTGGTATTTACAATCACTTCTTGCATGTACAAACCGTAGATATCATTCTGCGTGGTCCTGCGAACGATCCTAGTGTTACGAATGTTTGGGAAGTTGGTTCTCAAGTTCCGACAAGTATTCCTTACTTCGGTACTAATCTTCGCGCTGAGCGTGATGGTATTACTTCGACTAAGATTACTATCGGTAACAACTTAGATACTGTTGAACAGTTTATTACTAAACTTTATAGAACAACTTTACCGTTGTTTAATCCGTTAACAGAATTAGAAGCTCCTGATCCGACGCATATCGAGGTTCGTTATTTAACTGAATCTATTATTGTTCCTATCTCTGATTATAATCAACAATTTGTTTTCCCGAATCCTATACCGGCTTATGCTAATATCGACGTAGTCTTCCTAAAAGAAACTATTTCTGGTTATCTTAAGCTTAGTATTGCCTCACTTACCGTGAGGTAAATATGTTACAAGCACTCAAAAACTATTTATTAAAAAGGATATATAAATTTCTTATCTTTAAAACGGTAGTATTAGATAAAGACACGGTTAGTGCGTATAGCAAAATGGTAGCATTTTGTTCTGTTGATATTGAGACTGATAAAGGTCCTTTTACTTTTGTCTTTAAAGAAGATCGAAGAAGAAGAAAAAGAGCAATATTTGGTATTTTTTATATCAACAACTATGTTATTGAACTTAATGTACCACAAGGTATAGCGAGCATAGATAAAGTCATTGAAAACAAAATTGTGATCGTCGTAAAGATCATGTTGTTTAAAGTAGACTATAATCTGCTAACTGAAGTTCTAACCGATCTTTATTTAGATAAAATTCTCGAATACATTGCAGCCCATGAAGCATAAGCAGAAAAAAGTTAAAGAAGATAGACAACCTAGGAGCAATCCTAGGTTGTCTTCTTTTATTTAAGTTGCTCGTTTAAGTCTTCGATCTCGATTGATTTGTTCCAACATTTCCTCTACCGAGATGACGTTGTTAGAGACATTCAATTCACTTGCAATCTTCTTAATCTTAAGTTCTAATTGCTTAGCGATAATAGGATTATGTTCATCTTTATAATTATCCAGTAAGGTATTAAACTGACGTTCTAATTCCATGTATTCTTCTTCTTGGTAATCATCATTCGCAGACGAATACTTTTCATCGAGATACACTTTATTCGACTTTAACATATTGTACGTATCAATCCCGTACAGATTCAGGTTCTTACCGTGAGTAAGTAACCAGTAGTTTAATAGACTGCAAATGACCAAGTCATCATTCCCACCGTCAGGGTGATCAATACGATTGTTTTTAATGATCAGTGAAGAGATTTGTGTTACTAATTTCTCGTCATACAAGCAATAGCCAGTGAACTTAAGCATAGAGATAAGCGTGGTGCTATATAGCTCAGAACGAGAAGTCACGCCAGTGCCAGAAGTCACAAAACCAATATGCTTCTTATACTTAACAAACACAGAATCATCATAGTAACGAGCTTTAATGATTTCTTCGTATTCTTTCTGATATTGTTCTTTATTCTGGAAGATCGTGTTATATAAACGAGTAAACGGATTGATCTCGTGAGTTAACAACTTTTGAATGATGTAATCGATGATACTTGCTGCTGAACTACGACGTTCAATAATCATGGTACTGTTCTCGTATTTCAGTAAGAACGATACAAAGAAGTCTGCTAATGTAATCAGGTTAATTTCGTTAAAGGTAGCCGTACAAATGATCTCACCGTTCGTATGATCACGTACTACAAATCCAATATCATCTCGTCCTACCCCGTCTGAGGTATCCACACCGATGACAAAGTGATGTCCGTTATTCTTTCTCCATTCAACTTCTTCTTTCGGGATATACCAACGAAGTAGATAATTGTAAGGAGCATAGAATTCCGAGAAAGGTAATTCGACTACATGCTTTTTAATGATCTCGATATATTCTTTCGGGATCGGCGACTTATTAGAACCAGACAACCATTGGTTAAAGATATCTCGTTTGATGTTTTCAGGAGTAGAAATGTTCTCTGCTAATTTCTTTTCCAGCCATTCATCGTCATAACCTAACTGACGATAACTTAACGTGATGTTAATGATAGGACGCTTGGCTTCATTCTTACCTGCATTCGAATTCTTATAAATTAATTCGTTCAGATCTTTTAAATTTAAAGCATCAAAGAAATGCTCATCTAACGTAGTAGCCGCATTAGCAAGTTGGAACACATATTTACCGTCACGGTCATCGGTGTTACCAGCAGTTGTCGCTAAGATAGTCCCGTAAGGCTTTCCATTGGCTTCTGCCGCAGTACGTGCAGCATTACCCGACATTAGCATCGCACCCATAGCGATAGCGATATTATCAATAAACGCCGCTTCGTCAACGAGGTTAATCGGTGAGGTAAAACCACGACCTACTTTTTCAGCTTGCTTAGGGGATGAGGACGACAGCGCGCCTTTAAACGAGTTATTGATCGGTTCCTTCAAACGGACTTCGTCGGTATTGAAAATATCTTTCTTCGTTGAGAAGTTAAGATACTCAGGTAACTCATCGAATAAATCTTTAACTTTCTTTAACGTTTCAGCTTTCAGACCTTCCGATTTAGTCAGAAGGTTGATAAACGTATTAGTAGAACCAAAGTTAAGTAAGTATTTAACTAGTTCCATTAACATCGTCGTCTTACCGGTCTGACGCAGAATAACGATCAAGACCATGACATGGTTAAAAAAGAACCAATACAACGCAATATTGGCTCGATTTGCTTGGAACATCGTTGGTACTAAACTACCAGGAACGGGAATACGAGCGACTTCTCTTAACGCATACCAGAAATTATTTTTACATTCATAAAGGACTTTTGCTTTAATATGGATCGGTAAATTTTCATCGAAAGGATCGACGTGTTCTAGTTCAGGTTGCAGTAGCGATAAATGGAACGCACAGTTCTTCACACCCATGCGATGATAGATTTCTGCTAGTCTAAGAAAAGATTCGTTCTTAGTACTGTAGTGAATAATAGCATTTGGGTGCTTATCTACCCAGTCAGATTCAAATAAGATCATAGTTAATATTCTCCCTATGGTTATAGGTATAGTCAAATTATCGGAAGAACTAGTGAAATTAAAAAAGACTGGAGTATTTTTTGAATCCAATAAAGGAAAAGGCTATGTTATTACTGCTTAATCAGTTTATACTCAAACAAGCTATAAGAAGTCCGTTATATCTTCTTAACCCGACAATCGTTCCTCAGGAGTTAGTTTCCTTACCTAGATTTTCTGTTTTGCACTATCTTGAAACCAAACAAGAAAATCATTTTCCGGTAAGAGATCTTTATTACTTTAGAAACATCTCTAGTAATAAGAAGATTCCTATCACGCATATCTTAGATCTGGAAAGTAAAGACGAGACTACTAGTATCGAGAATAAGCTTGCTGCTGCTGAAACTCGGAAGTGGAACCAGTCTAATTTAAAGTACTTCAGACCAACAGATCTGTTAGAGATTCCTAACACAGACACTAATCTGATTGCTCTTTACAATTACAATCTGCTCAAAGATCTGTATAAATATAAGACCTCTCCGCAGGCTAACTACTATAAATTCTTCAACTTAAATTATACTTATTGGAATAATGTTCAGAAAGCTATTGTTGCGGATACTGAATCGGTACATTTTGTCTCGATTAATCTACCGAACAATATTCCTAATTACAACGTCATTAACGTACTGTTGAAGTTTAATGTTGTTAAACTTAGCCGTGTCATTAGTGACACTGATCTTCTGCAACTGTTAGATCTTTACAAATGGTTAACTAGCGACACCAGAGGAAGCTCTACGCTGAAAAACATTTCTGATGAAGATTCTAAGAAAATCATCATTGAGTTCAAATATAAAGGTCACAGTTGCTTCTTGCCTTTGCATTTGATTCGTTCGATGAGTAAAGATTCTGAGTTAGAATGTGATGTTAAGGTTCCTGACTTAAAGATTCAAAAAGTTTTTATCTTGATGGTGCATAAAGTCCAAGACAAGATTAACACTCTGCTTGAACAGAATAAAGAAGACGTAGAGATCAAAGACGATACTGTTGAAGAACTGTCTGCGCAAATTAAAGCAGAAGATCAAGAAGTCAATGATGATGATGCTCCGACTGATAAAGATGTATTAGATTCCTTACCTGATATTAATAGCATCGTTAAGATCGATAACATCGAAGGTATTGAAAAAGACTTGGAAGTTAAAAGCTTCGATAACTTAATTGATACCGAGATTACTCGTTTTGAATCGGATAACGAAGAAACCGATAAGCTTTACGAAGAAACTATTCTGAAAGCGGAAAAGGAAGCAGAAGTTGTCACGGAAGAGACTCCTGTTATTGCTAACATTCCGCCAGAGACTATTGAAACACTTTTAAGTAATAAAACTACGGAAGACCGTTTTAATAAATACATCCAAGAAGCTATAGAGTTTAAGACTCTTACTTCTAGTGAAATAAGAGCACTTAAGAAGACCAGAGAAGCACGCGTATTACTTAAGTCTCCGTATGATAAAGATACTGCATTAGATATTTCTAAACGTATTACTCCTCTTGACGTGGAGTTAACTCCGCAAGAGTTAAAACTCAATATCGATAGTAACTTAGTAGAAGACAATTTAAAGAAAGAAGTTATCAACAAGTTCGATAAGAAGTACATTGATAATGTTCTTAAGAAAGATGTGATCGCTTGTGTTAGTCATTTAGAGAACTCGAATCTGATTATCAAAGACTACACAGTGGAAGAAAATAAGACTTCGTTAGGGAACTACGAAGTGCATAAGTTAACGGTGAAGCCTTTCAATGCAAAAGAATCAACGATCTATTTTAGATTACCGAAGATTGACAAAGAAGGTGAGTTCATTGCATCCGGTATTAAGTATCGTATGCGTAAACAAAGAACCGATCTGCCGATTCGTAAGATCTCTTCTACGAAGGTAGCACTTACTAGTAACTATGGTAAGTTGTTTATCTTTAGAACAGAAAAGAAAGCTAACGATCCTTACGAGTATCTGGCTAACTTTATTCGTAACAATTACATCAATGAAGAAGGTTTAGTTACCAAGATTGTTCCTGGTGGCAGAAATCTCAATCATGTTAACTTACCTAACATCTATCACTATCTAAGCACACAGTTCACTGAAATTCATACAACGAAGTTCAGCTTACTGTTGAATTACAATGAAAGACATCATTACATCGGTGAGGGTGTTCTAAAAGACATTGAAAGTAAGAAGTTAACCTTCTGTGGTTACTTACCTAATAAGCATATTCTTGTTACTGATTTCTCTGATGTCTTCTATGATTACACGGCTGGCATGACACCTCTGGGTAATATCGAAGAACTGTTGGAATTAGACACTACTAAGATTCCTAAACCTTATAGCGCAATTAAACTGCTTGGAGATAACATTCCTCTGGGTATTTGTATGGCGTATTACTTAGGTTTAAGTGAATTGATTGCTATCACCGGTACACAAGCTACCACGATAGAAAGTAATAAACAGTATAAACCTAACCGTAACGAGATAGTTTTGAAGTTTAGCGACTACAAGCTTATTCTTACGATACCGAACAAAGAAACTGAATTACTGTTCAATGGTTTCTTCTACTACAAAGACTTTATTAAACAACACTCGATTCGAGAATTTGGTTATAAAGATATCTATCTGAATTTGTTAGAGTTTAGAGACGGTAGCTTAATCCATATTAAAGAGTTAAATCTTCTCGAAGAGTTATTTTTAGATCCAATCACTGTCGATGTTCTAAAGAGTATCAATGAACCGACAGATTATTTTAGACTGTTATTGAGAGCCAATGAACTACTCAGAGATTTCTCTTATCCTGATATTAATGACCCTAGCTATTCTCGAATTCGTGGTTACGACCGTATACCTGGGTTAATGTACAAAGCTTTGTCCGAGAGTATCCGTGACTATAAGTTTAAGAATGGTAATAAGAGTAAAGTAGAACTTGACCCGTATAAGGTTTGGAACTACATTACCCAAGATAGTACTGTTAAGATTACTGAAGATATCAATCCTATTCTGGATGTCAAAGAAGCAGAGACGTTAACTCTTTCTGGCTCTGACGGCTTGAATAAAGACGCTACACCGAAGTTATTGAGACGTTACCATAAGAACGATCTCGGATTGATTTCTGAAGCGACTGTGGATAGCTCTGACGTTGCTTTAAATATTTATCTGACTCCTTTTGCGAAGATCAAGAACGTAAGAGGATTAGTCGATAACAACAATGTAGAAAGCCAAGAGAATAAATCGAAAGTGTTTTCGACTTCTGTTCTCTTAGCGCCTATGTCTGAATATGACGATCCCAAGCGTATTAACTTCGTTAGTATTCAGAACTCACATACCATCTCTTCTCAGGGTTATGCACAACCGATTCTGCGAACAGGTTTTGAATATGTGATGCCTTATAAGGTAGGTAGTTTGTATTGTTCTATTGCTAAAGATAGTGGTGAAGTGGTAGAGAAAACTGCCAAGCTTCTCACTGTTAAATATAAGAGTGGAGAAATTGAATCTATTCCTCTGGGTAATAAATACGGAAGAATGGAAGGTTCGGTTTATCCGCATTCGTTAGTCTCTGATTTGAATGTCGGTACTAAGTTTAAGAAAGACGATTATCTCGTTTACAATGAAAACTTCTTCGAGAAAGATTGGTTAGACCCGTCGAAGCTAGTGATGAAATTTGGTAGAAATGTTTCTGTTGCTTTAACGATGAATGAAGAAGTGTTTGAGGACTCCTCGGCTATTTCTTCGGAACTCAGTAAGCAAATGACGACTACCATTGTAAAGGAAAAGATCTTCGTTATTGAGTTCGGTAAGAATATCATCAATGTACTACCGGAAGGAACTGCTGTTGATCCTAACACGATTCTGTTTACGGTAGTCGATGAAAATACGGATTACAATAACTTATCGGAGTCCACTATTGAAATGCTGCAGAGTTTAGCATCACTATCTCCTAAAGCTAAAGTCAATGGTGTTATAGATCGATATGAGGTAAAATATAACGGTGAAACATCCGATATGTCTCCAAGTATCAAGAAACTAGTTAATAGATTAGATCGATTAACTTATGATGAGACTAAAGGAACGGAATACGAAGTCACAAACAATCGTGTTACTTCTGAATATCGTTCTGAAGGCAAAAACCTTCATTTAGATACGTTAGAGTTAAAAGTCTTTATTAAGATTGATATTACTTCTGCTGTCGGTGACAAAGGTGTGTTCGCTAACCAGATGAAATCAGTTATCTCGGATGTGTATACTTCGACGATAACGACGGAGTCGGGATTACGTGTTGACGCTATGTTTAGTTATAAGGGTATTTTGAATCGTATTGTGAACAGTCCGATTCTCATGGGTACTACTAACCGATTAGTCAAGCATGTTAGTAAGAAAGTAGCTGATGTGTACTTTGGTAGTTAATCGCTAAATCTCCACTCACGGGGTTCGTCCTCGTGAGTGGTTGAATTTTTTGATTTTTAATAAAGGAAATTAGACATGCCAGTCACTTATCCTCTCGACTTAACAGGAGTTAGCCCTGCTAACCTTGTAACTAATGAATTACATAGTGTTAACGAAGCCCATTTTAGAGACTACTTCTTTATTGTACCTAACTTTGCTCCGTTCTATGTAGATAACTTTAAAGCTACTATTACCATTGGTAGTACCACTAGAGATCTCGTTGAAGATGTGGACTTCTCTTTTGCTTTGTCTTATGTCACCGGTACGCGTGTGACTGGTAAAGCAATGTATGGAGCGATCACACTTCATAATTTAAACTTGAACGGTATTATTAATCTTCAAGCTTATCAGACTATCGGTGGTGATCAAATCGCTGACCGCTTACAAGTTCTGACCCTATTGGCAGATAAAGCCTATAATCCTCGAACGACGATTTGGGATATTCTTACTAATGTTCCGAATGCCTTGCCGCCTTCTCCTCACTATCAAGACTATGACCAATTTTTCGGTCAAGAAGAAGTAGTGAATGCGTTAGGTCAGATTCGTGACGCGATCATTCAAAATTCGTCGTTGACGCAAGATCAAATTGCTCAGTTCTTACAACTGTTAAATGCGGGTAATCTCTCCACCTTCATGAAGAGAACCGGCGACAACATGACTGGACCTTTAACTCTATACGGTCCGCCAATCACTGATTTACATGCTGCCACGAAGAAATATGTCGATGATAACACTATCAATTCTGATGAGTTATCGAATTACATGTCGCAATATCATAATGCAACGTATGTAGATCAAGCTTTAGGAAATAAAGTCAACAAAGTTGGCGATACGATGACAGGTCATCTGACGTTAAATGCTGATCCTATTCAGAATTTACACGCAGCGACTAAAAACTATGTAGATACTACTAAATCAAATCTTGAGTCGCAAATTCAACAAGTCGCTTCTTCTGTTCAAGAATTAAGCCAAAACCCTGTGACAAAAGAATATGTCGATAATAAACTCGCTGAAGTATTAGCTTATATTCAATCAGTCGTAATTAATAGAGCGTAATTAATATATTAAGTAGGTATCTTAGAGAATAAAATCTCTTGGAGTAATAGTACCTGGGGTTGTATAGGGAACTAAAGCCTAGTAATAGGAAATACACCATTAGTAATTTTTTTAACAAAGGAGTTTAGTAATGAAACTTAATATTTATGGCAATATGCCTATTATTACCCCTCGCGACCCACAAGTCCCGATGGAAGCGGCTAATAAGAACTACGTTGACAACACGATGGCACAACATGCTAACAACATGTCGCTGCACCTGACCGTTGATCAAAATACGTTTCTTGATAGCTTAACTATTAACGCTACCGAAGCTAACAGACTGTCTGGTATTACTGGCAACGTCCAAACTCAATTGGATAATAAAGTTGCTCTGTCTGGTAGTGTGATGACTGGTCTACTGACTCTGTCTGGTAATCCTACTGGTAATTTACACGCTGCAACGAAACAGTACGTAGATAGTCAAGACGCGTTAAATGTCAGCAAAGCTGGCGACACGATGACTGGCGATCTTACCCTGAAGGGTGATCCGACTAGTGCTCTGCATGCTGCGCCGAAGCAGTATGTTGACGCCACTGTCAATAGTCACGCTGATGACGCTACCAAGCACTTGACTGCTGCCCAAAACACGTTCTTAGACGCGGTGACGGTCTCGTCGACTGAAGTCAACCAACTCGCTGGTGTTACCTCTGCTGTCCAGACTCAATTAGACAGTAAGTTACCGAAGTCGGGCGGTACGATGACTGGTGATCTGGTTCTGAACGCAGACCCGACCGCTAATCTGCAAGCTGCTACTAAGAACTATGTTGATACCAAAGACGCATTGAAGGTCAACAAAGCCGGTGACACCATGACTGGTGCTCTGGTTCTGCCGGGTAATCCGACGGCTAGCTTAGAAGCAGCACCGAAGCAATATGTGGATAGCACGGTATCGACCCATGCTAGCGACACTGCGCTGCACTTAACGGCATCGCAGAATACGTTCTTAGACGCGGTGACGGTATCGTCGACTGAAGTGAACCGTTTGGCTGGTGTGACCAGTGATGTTCAGACGCAACTTGATAGTAAACTGGCATTAGCCGGTGGTACTATGACTGGTAGTCTGAACCTTGCTGCTGACCCGACCGTCAGTACGGAAGCCGCTACGAAGAACTACGTTGACACTAAGGACGGTCTGAAAGTCAGTAAAGCTGGTGACACGATGACTGGCGCGTTAACGCTGGCTGGTAATCCTGAGAATGCTCTTGAAGCTGCGCCGAAGCAGTACGTTGATAGTACAGTTACGTCGCACGCTGATGATGCTACCAAGCACTTGACTGCTGCTCAGAATACTTTCCTCGACGGCGTTTCTGTTAGTTCGACGGAAGTTAATCGCTTGTCTGGTGTTACTGACAACGTTCAGACCCAACTCGACGCTAAGCTGAATCTGGCTGGCGGCACGATGACTGGTACTCTGGTGCTGTCTGGTGCTCCTGTTAATCCGTCTGATGCTGTCACGAAGACTTACGCTGACACGCAAGACGCTCTGAAGGTCAGTAAGTCCGGCGACACGATGACTGGTGCGCTGACTCTGCCTGGCGATCCTACGACTAATCTGCAAGCTGCTACGAAGCAGTATGTTGATAGTACTGTGACTGATCACGCTAACGATGCTGCTAAGCACCTTACCGTTGCTCAGAATACCTTCCTTGACGCTGTTACCGTTACCGCAACTGAAGTTAATCAGTTAAGTGGTGTTGGTAGCAACGTTCAATCGCAACTCGATGACAAGTTTGCTAAAGCTGGTGGTTTGATTACTGGCGACGTCACGCTTGATACTGGTAAGACGATCTTCGTTTCGAAGGTTCCGGATGCTGGTACTGAAGTTGTCAATAAGGCTTATGTTGATTCGAAACTCAACGGTCAGGATTGGAAAGATCCTGTCACTGATGTTGAGCTTGTCGATATCGCTCTTGATACTCCTCCTGCTTCTCCGGTTGCTAAGGATGTATATATCATTGGTGATGCCCCGACTGGCGCTTGGGCTGGTAAAGCTGGCTATGCTACTTTCCACAATGGCACTGAATGGGTCTTCCTGCAAGGTCGTGCTGTAGCCGCTGGCGATCGTTTCGGTGTGGCGTTTACGTCTGCTACCGCTCTGACTGGTACTCTGGTTGGTCAAGGTAAGAAGATCATCACGATTATCGATGCCACTCCGGGTGCAATTCAGTTTACCACTGACGCTCTGAGCGCTGCTGCTACGACTCTGGTATTCGATCCGCAATCTTCGAAATTCGGTGTGTCTTACACGCTGACTGACGAAGGCAACTGGGTTCCGACTAATACCTCGGTTAACTTGACGGCTGGTGAAGCTTTAGATCTGTCTGGTAATATTCTTAACGTCAAACATGGCGATGGCTTAGAAGTCAATGCTGACGTTCTCGAAGTTAAGCTTGATACTTCTACTGGTGTTGAATTCACCGCTGGTGGTGCTGTTGCTGTTAAGCGTGATGGTACTACGATTTCTGCTTCTGCTAATGGTATTAAGGTTAGCGACGCGGTAATTTCTGATATCGCTGATAAAGTTTCGAAGACTGGCACTAGTGCTGTTACTGGTTCTGTTACCTTCGACACGAATGCTTCGCTGAAGACTAACTTTACTGCAACTGACGATGCTCACGTTGTTAATAAAGGTTATGTTGATGCCGCTGATGAAGCTCTTGACGGTCGTGTAGATACGCTGGAAACCACTGTTGGTACTCTTAACAGTGATCCGACGACTAAGACTTATGTCGATCAACAAGACGCTCTGAAGGTCTCCAAAGCTGGCGATACGATGACTGGTGCTCTCACGCTGCCGGGTGATCCTACTGCTGATCTGCAAGCTGCGCCTAAGCAATATGTGGACAGCACGGTATCGACGCACGCAAGCGACGATGCTCGTCACTTAACCACTGCTCAGAATACGTTCCTTGACGCTGTTACGGTATCTGCTACTGAAGTGAACCGTCTTAACGGCGTAACTAGTAACGTTCAAACCCAAATCGATAGTAAACTGGCGTTAGCTGGTGGTACGATGACTGGTGCATTAGCACTGGCTGCTGATCCGACTGAGAATCTGCAAGCTGCGACGAAGCAGTACGTAGATACTAAGGACGCTACTAAGGTTTCCAAAGCTGGCGACACCATGACTGGTGCTCTGACGCTTCCTGGTAACCCGACGGCTGATCTGGAAGCTGCACCGAAGCAATACGTAGATAGTTCTGTTAGCGCTCACGCTAACGACGATGCCCGTCATATGACGGTGGAGCAAAATGCATTCCTGGATGCTGTTACTGTTGATGCAACTGAAATTAACCAGTTAGATGGTGTAACTGATAACGTTCAGATGCAAATCGATAGTAAGTTGTCGAAGTCTGGTGGTACCATGACTGGTGCTATTACTCTTCCGGCTGATCCGATCAATGCTCTCGAAGCTGCTACTAAGCAATATGTAGATACTCAAGATGGTACGAAGGTCGCTAAGGCTGGTGATACCATGACTGGGTTCTTGACTCTTAACGCTGATCCGACTTCGGCTCTGCATGCTACTACTAAACAGTATGTAGATAGCAATCTGAATAGTCACGTTGAAGATACTGCAGTGCATATGACTGCGGCTCAAAACACGTTCCTTGATGCCCTTACGGTGACTTCGACTGAAGTCAATCGTTTAAGTGGTGTATCGAGTAATGTTCAGACTCAACTCAATGCTAAGTTGAATCTGGCTGGCGGTACGATGACTGGCGTTCTCACGTTAGACGCTGATCCGACTGATAATCTGCAAGCTGCGACTAAGCAGTACGTAGACAATCAAGATGCAACGAAGGTGAATAAAGCTGGCGACACGATGACTGGTGCGTTAACGCTGCCCGGTGATCCGACTTCGGCTCTGCAAGCTGCTACGAAGGGCTACGTCGACACTAATCTGTCTTCGCATGCAACTGATAATACGATTCACATCACTGCTGCACAAAATACCTTCCTTGATGGTATCAGTGTTACTGCTGAAGAAGTGAATCATCTCGAAGGTGTTGACGAAAACGTCCAACTCCAGATTGATAGCAAACTCAATCTGACCGGTGGTACTTTAACTGGTTTCTTGACGCTGCACGCTAATCCGACTGCTAATCTCGAAGCTGCTCCTAAGCAGTATGTTGATTCGCAAGATGCATTGAAAGTCTCGAAGGCTGGCGACACCATGACTGGTGCTCTGGTTCTTCATGCTGATCCTACCGCTGCGTTCGAAGCTGCTACCAAGCAGTACGTCGATACTAAGGATGGTGATCAGAAGACTTATATTGATAACCAGGATGCCACGAAGGTTAACAAAGCTGGCGATACGATGACCGGCTTCTTGACTCTGAGTGCAGCTCCTACTGCTGATTTGCACGCTTCCACGAAGAAGTATGTGGACGATAAAGATGCAACTCAGAAGACTTATATCGATGAACAAGACTCGGCTCTTGATGGTCGTATTGACACGCTGGAAAGCACCGTCAGTACCCTCAATTCCGATCCTGTTACGAAGAACTATGTAGATAGTCTCGCTGCTACTAAGCTGAACATCGCTGGTGGTACGATGACTGGTTACATTACTCTGCATGCTGATCCGCAGCAGAATATGCATCCTGCAACGAAGCAGTACGTTGACGCAGTTGCACAAGGTCTTTCCACTAAGCCTTCCGTGCGCTTCGCTACGACTGCTAACATTAGTGCTGTTTACAACAACGGTACTTCTGGCGTTAATGCAACATTAACCGGTTCCGCTAATGGCGCTCTTGTCGTTGATGGCAAGACTGTTATGATTGGTAATCGTATCCTTGTTAAGGATCAAACTAACAAAGCTGAAAACGGTGATTACACTGTGCAGCAAGTTGGTGATGCTAGCACGCCGTTCATCCTTAAGCGTGTTTCTACGATTGATGAATCCCATGAAGTTCCGGGTAGCTACTTCTACGTCTATGACGGTGATACGCTCAAAGGTACTGGCTGGGTATTTACTGTTGCCAATCCGGTTACTTTCTCGATTGGTACAGACGATATCAATGTTAATCAGTTCTCCGGTCAAGGTAGTCTGATTGCTGGCGCTGGTTTGACGATGGATGGTAATACCCTCAATATCAATAGCGCTAATTCTGGTCGTATCGTGGTCAATGCTGATAGCATCGATCTGGCGACGACTGGTGTTACTCCGAATAGCTACACTAAGGTTACTGTGGATGGTTACGGTCGTGTTACGGCTGGTTCCAATCCGAACACCTTGGCAGGCTTCGGTATTACTGATGGTCAACAGCTTAACGCTAACCTGACCAGTCTGTCTGCAGTTGTCTCTACCGGTATCGTGGTACGTGATAACACTAACACCATGGTAACGAAGGCTGTTACTCATAGTGGTGTTGGTATCACTGTCACTAACGGTGATGGTGCTGCTGCTGGTAATATCACTATCGTTTCCAATGCTACGAGCGCTGCGACTGCAGACGCAATCGTTTCTCGTGATGCTAGCGGTAACTTTGCTGCTAACATTATCACTGCTTCGCTGAATGGCAATGCTTCTACTGCTACGACGCTCGCAACTTCGCGTGACTTCTCCTTAACGGGCGATATCACTGCGGCTGTTGTTAGCTTCAATGGTAGTGCAAACGTTGCTCTTAATACTAGCCTTACCACTACTGGTGTGGAAGCTGGTACTTACACTCAGGTCACTGTCGATACGAAGGGCCGTGTGAGTGCTGGTTCTAACCCGACCACCATTGCAGGATTAGGTGTTCAAGATGTGTATACGAAGGCTGAAGTTGATGCTATCGTGACGGCTATGGAGAAGAAGTTCAATGAACTCTACCTCTATCTCCTTTCCCGTAGTTAATAACTCATAGACGGTATAGCTCCAGAGAGCCTGTAAAGGCTCTCTGGAGCATTTATTTCACCTTCTGGTTACTTTGTACTACCTACCTTTAAAATCACTTCTGAGAGCGATTTAATAGCGCTATAGAAGAAGATGCAATTGCTATACATATAGCTCACTAATTCCACTTCTTTAGCAACGATATGCACCGCATTGACGAGTTCTTTCTTAGTGGAGTCATTCTTCAGAAGAACACCCGACTTAGTGTTTTGATCAATTAAGATATCAATCAGATCAGATACTTCATTCGCCAGTTTAGAGATATGATTAATCTTCGACAGATTAATAATGCCATCTAACTTTTGAATATCATTATACAGTTGTTCAACATCCGATAACGATTTCAGTAAGTCACCTACATACGCTTTTACAGTGGAGTTAGAGCTAGGGAAATACTTCGCAATATCTTTGCGAGCAGTTTCACTAATCTTTTCAGCTTGTTTGAAATAGCTAATGCCGTACAGCGTCGACACTTTCTCTTCCGAGTACTCATTGATAAACGATGACACCGCCATCTTGAGATTATGCAGGCTTTCTTCCGTATTAGCGATTAACAAATCAGAAGCAGAAATTAACTCAGCCGCATAATCGACATATTTACCTTTGAAATTCTCAGGCTTTAATACCATCTCGTCACGCAGTTCTACCAGCTTTAAGCGTTTGACGACATGTTGTGTTTCAAAACGCGTCGCTAACGTATCGGTTACGATCTTATCGTTATCTAATTTAGCAACAGTACTACCTAAAGTAGCAAAGGTATCTTTCAGTTTATAAAAGAAATCCGAGACAGCTTCTAACGAAATGACCGAAGCAGTGTTATAGTAACCTCTAAATTCTTCCGTCGACAACTTCAGAACTGGAAGCTCTTCACCAGCAAATAACTTAGACATGTAATATACTCCTAGAAAAGGCTAAAATACTTTCTTCCTATCGCAATAGGTTAAACCAAAGAATTTTCCCACTCGGAAGATTTCTCCTCCGAGTGGAAAAGTATTCTAGTAATTTGACAATTGATGCCACAAACGTAATTCATCATTCATATCAATATCACCGACGAACATTGTCATCGGGTTGTCGTCTTGGCTACTATACATCAAATATCCATAAGCGGAATCTGTAGTAACATGTTCATTGATATCTAACGTATAAGTGATTGCTTTAAAGTCTTTAGCTTCGGGATCTTCTTTAATGCCTAAGTAAATAGGGGCATCGATTACATTAGCATCAGATGGAATATAAAGGGAAATCTCCACGATTCCACCATTAGTCTTAAACGATCCTTCTTTACAAGTAAACAAAGCAACACTCATGTCCGGTTTATACAATTCCCAATACAGAGTTGTACCAACAGGATAACCAGAGGTATCTATTTGAATGATAACACTATTACCTTTCACCCAAACCGGATCTTTCTTATCAACCCAAAGATCGTTAATGATTTTTCTTCTGCTTAAGAAGTATAACAGCGCATCATATTGAACAAGCTTATTACTCGGAATGATATGCGGTAATTCATCTGTCTTAAATTTAGACAGTAACGAATTTACAATTTCAAGAACAATGTTAGTTTGACCTAACGTAATGGCTCGTTTAATTCTTTCGAGATAATCAACGATAGGTTCAAAACCAAATACGTCATCCAGTAAGTGACGGTGAATGGTTGGACTAAATTCTGTTGGCTTATTAAAGACGTTCGTCCAGTCAACCGGACGGTTATCATTAATTACCGATTCGTACATATTCGCGATAGCGGTATCATCATAACAATAATGACCACCTAACGCTTGATATGTGATCGTAACGTTAGAACTGACATCTTTGTTGATGATCAGAATCACGGAAGCAATTTCTTTACCATATTTCAGAGTTGCTTCTTGATGCAATTCAACGATTTGATAATCTACACCACGTTTTAATTCTTTTACGCCATCTTTAACAATTAAATGTTCAGCAAAGAACGGACCTAAGTTAGGCGCAATACTACGCGTGGGTCGGTTCGATAACTCATGCGGTTCATCTACGATTTTGTTATTTATATTTTTGCCAGTAATATCGAGATCAAGAGCTACTTGATTATAAGACATTTAGATTACCCCTATCAATCTTTACTAATATTGGTTCGTTCCCTGATGCTTTAACTATAGCTTCTACGAGACTATCAGGGGTTTGTCCTGCGTCTTCGTCATCTATATAACCAATCTGATTATAGAATTCGCTAGCTAAGTCAGAGCAATAATCTTCTTTGGCGTTTCTTTTGAATTTGAATACACCACGTACCATATCTAGTAAACTATATTTATTTCCAAGTCGATTGAATAACACATCGATATGGCTATCTTTGTCTTCAATATTAGTTTTAACTAAATAGAAATCTCTGCACAACGAAATTGGGAATACCTTAACGACTGGCGGCGCTGCATCCACCATCATTAAACGATTACCCATCTTTACTACAATACCAACGTGCGTATACTTCGCTCCGAATATTTTTTGGTATAAAAATAATAGGAAATCGAAAATGTTAGCAACGCTTCTCGTCTTCCAAATGAGAAGGTCACCTGTTTTCATTTCGTGTCTTATGTTGGAATATAAAGTTACCATTTAATAAACTCCTTTTGTGATACAAATCAAACAATTTTGGAGAACGTAATGAAGAAGATAGGCTTTTTATTGTTATTATTATGTAGTACGGCTTTTGCTCAGAAGAATTATATTCCTGAGAAAGCCTTTTCGTATAAAGAAATTATTAAGATAGAACTAGACACTTACTTTCCCACGATTCCAGATTACAATTATATTCCTAGTTTAACGGAACACGAGAGTTGTATTTCTCTCAAACACAGTAGATGCTGGAATAGTACTTCTAGATTAAAAAGCGCAAGAGAAGAAGGAGCAGGTCTTGGGCAAATTACTCGTGCTTATAAAAAAGATGGATCTCTTCGTTTTGATTCTTTACAAGCGATGAAAGATCGCTATAAACAAGAGTTAAAACAAGCGAGTTGGGAAACTATCTATCAAAAACCGGATGTACAGATTCGTATGATGATACTGATGGTCAGAGATGATTATAAAAAGCTTTACAACATAGAAAATCCAATAGAGCGACTTCACATGACTGATGCTTCTTATAATGGAGGTATTGGAGGCTTGTTAAAAGAAAGAAGAGCTTGTGGTATGAGTGCTAGTTGTAATCCTAATATCTGGTTTAATAATGTAGAACGCTTTTGCTTAAAGAGTAAAACCGCTATATATGGACAAAGATCTCCATGTGATATTAATCGTCATCATGTAGAAGATGTATTCCATAATAAGTTACCGAAATACCGAGCTAAGTACTTTACAGAGGAATTATGAAATGAAACGAGATAAGGATTTTATATCCAGTAAACTCTATATTAAAGATGGAAAAATCTACTGCAAAGAGAAATGCATTATTGAATTTCCTAAGTGGTACGAAGATAAAGAACTAGCAACGATTCAAGATGTGGTATATTTTTACGGTGTCTTTAGTATTATCATTGGAGATAAGTACAGCGTATCGGTCATTCCTACACTATGTCAGACTACTCCTATCATGATCAAAGAGATCGAACGAGATGGTGTCGTTTACAATCAATTTGTATACGGTAAAGACGATTGTATTATTAGCAATACTAAAGTGGTTAAGAATGAGTTATTGAGTTATAACTTCTTCGAGACTTTCTATATGTATGCACGGGTGCCTTGGTTCATTGAATACGAAGATTTAGTTCGTATCATGGATAACCTTCCTATCTATGCAAATAGTAACGTGGGTGGTAACTTCATTTCGAATGAATTAACGACTAGCTTTATTACTCGTGTTAAAGACGATAAGAAGAAGTTCTTTAGACAAGATAGTGGTAAGAAGTTTGAATATGTGGATCTGATGAACGTTTACTATAGTGCTTTAAGTACTGTAAATAAGATTGCCGGTAACTACTTCATGGAAAGTATGACTAGTGCAATCGTTCAGAAAGAACCTAAGACAACTAAGTTAGAAGATTTAGTTAGAGAATAGGAGGGAAAGATGCGTCCCAATAACGATGGTTAATTAAAGAAAGATATACACCTGGAGAATACTCTCCAGGTGTATACTTATTTATTACGTCTTAATAAAATAGAATTCCGAAGTAGATTCAGAAGTACTAAAATCAGGAAGTCTGAAATTGTTGGTTTTATCTATAGCAATTATAGCTCCGTTATAGTAAGGAGAATAGTCATTTAAACTACCACTAAACGAAGCAAAACGTATAGTGGAAACAAAACTACCAATCTCTCCACCTAACGTATATATTTTACTGCTTGTAGCTATTACCTGTGAATGTGCTATAAACCCTGTTGCGCCAGTAGCTTGACTCCACGTACCTAAAGTACCGTCAGCGTTGATAGGAGCACTAAATACATCACCGGTATAAGAACCTCCGGCAAAGCCACCTATCAAGTATACACGCTTTCTCGTCACCACAGACTGAGAGAAAACATGATGTACCGGTAGACTAGTGCCTGTTGTCCAAGCACCTAAAGTTCCATCAGCGTTAATAGGAGCAGTGTGAACAGTATCTCTATAGATACCATTTACTTCACCACCCAACAAATACACTCTATTTTTAGTGACCACAATTTGAGCAGCTCTTATAACCGCTGGTAAAGAGCCAGCTCCATTCCAAGTACCCAACGTACCATCAGCATTAATCGGTGCCGTATATATAGAAGAAGAGTTAGAGCCAGAGTTAGTTTGTCCACCCATTATATATACACGATTCTTAGTAACGATAGCATGGCTTTGCATTAAAGTAGAAGGCAAACCAGTGGCGGTCGTCCAAGTACCCAACGTACCATCAGCATTAATCGGCGCGGTATAAACGGTAGAAACTACATTTGTATTATTATGTCCACCTAAGAGGTAAACACGATTCTTAGTAACGATAGCTTGAGAATGACCCAGTTTATCTGGCAAAGGTGAACTTGATGTCCAAGCACCTAACGTACCATCATCGTTAATAGGAGCAGTGTACACGTTAGCAGACCAGTTACTATCAACTTGACCGCCCATTATATATACTCTATTTTTCGTCACAATTGCTTGTGCGTAACCTATAGTAGCTGGTAGATTTCCGTGAGTATTCCAACCAGTTAAAGTACCATCTTGCGTAGTGTTAATATCATATTGTTGCCGCCATGGTTGCCCATTACCTGGTTGAATATCGAATTGGGTATCCCTATAACTATCTTGTATAATTATAGACCCAGAAATATTAGATCCATCGAACTTATTGATCGTTCCATTATAGAAATTAGAGTAATCATTTACACCACCAGAAAAAGATGCTGTATAGACAGAATTCCTAGGTCCTGTATTATAATCAGATCCTCCTAGCAAATATATACGGTTTTTCGTAACAATTGTGTGTAGATCTGATACATATATAGGTAAATTAGTAGCAGTGGTCCACGCACCTAAAGTGCCATCAGTATTGATGGGCGCTGTGTAAACAGTTCTAACATAATTACCACTTGCTATCCATCCTGAGAATATGAATACACGGTTTTTAGTAATGACAGATTGCGCGTGACGCATTGGTCCTGGTAAGGAACTGCCAACTGTCCATGTTCCAATAGTACCATCGCTATTAATAGGGGCGGTATAAACTGTTGAGATTGCGTCACTAGAAGCATTATTACCACCTAACAGATAGACTCTATTTTTAGTAACGATAGCTTGGGAAAGAGATAATTTCTCTGGCAAGGATGTAGTGGTTGTCCAAGCACCAAGAGTACCATCGGAGTTAATCGGAGCAACATGTACCGTATTAATAGGTCCTCCGCTAGTATATCCTCCTAATAAATATACTTTATTTTTAGTCACTACAGTTTGCGGATACACTAAAGTCATAGGTAACGACGTAGTGGTAGTCCAAGCACCTAACGTGCCATCAGTATTGATAGGAGCAGTGTATACTGTAGATGAGTTTGTTCCGTTAACCACACCGCCTAATAAGTATACACGATTTTTAGTAACTACAACTTGTGCGGCATATATAGTCTCTGGTAACGCCGTGCTAGTCGTCCATGTACCAAGAGTACCGTCAGCATTAATAGGCGCAGTATATACAGTGCTTAAATAATTACCACCACCTGTACTCCATCCACCTACTAAATAAGCACGATTATTAGTTACAAAAGCCATTCCGTCAGAAATCGCCATTGGTAGAGCAGTTGCAGATGTCCAATCAGTTATATCGGCATTTTGATTACTATTAAAGTCGTATTGTTGACGCCACGGTTGACCTGCTCCCATTACTGCGTAACTAGTGTAATCTAAAGTCTGTTTAGTGATATAAGGACTAGCAATGGTCTCATATAAAGCACTATACGTTGCTTTACTGATTTCACCGCCGTTACAACGTAAGAAACCAGCAGGAGTCGTGTTAGTCGGTCTACGAATAATAGCACCAGTAGTTACACTAACACCATTGTTGTTTAATGCGTCCACATACTGTTTATTAGCGGCGTGTAAATTGGCAGTAGGATCGTTATTTAACGTTAATGTACCGTCTACAGTACCACCATTAACACTTAAACCGTTCGTAATACCGTAACCAGCAATAGTAGTAGGTTTATTCGAGGAGATTTTATTCCAATTAAACGGCGGAATATCGTCGTTAGTAAGAGCACCACCGTTAAGAACACGACCTTTGGAATCGGTAGTGATCTTTGTATAAGTACCAGCAATAACGCCAGTGTTATTCAGAACAAAGTTACCTGCACCGGTCGCGCTACTCACGTCACCAGTAAAAGCAGGTAATCTGCCAATCGGAATAGTACCCGTTTTAATATTAGCAGCGTTTAAAGAATTGACGGCACTGTCGACATATTGTTTTGGTGCGGCTTCCAACGGGCCAGTAGGATTACCAGCTAAAACAAGAGGACCGGTAAGTGTTGCGCTTAGTCCTTGGTCAAACGCACTCGGTTTGGTACCAGACTGACTAAAGAAATTGACTCTCATATTAAACTCCTTTTTGACTATAGGCTGAAACTCACAGGATGACGTGGTTATAAACTCGCTTAACGAAAATAAAAATCCGAGAGGAATTACCTCTCGGACTTATTCTTTAATTTAGTATTTAACAAAATAATACAATCCATTAACTTCGTTGGATGTAAAATCTGGTAATTTGAAGTTAGCCGGATCAGTGGTGGTTATTGTGCCGTTATAATACGGAGAATAATCATTTAATCCGCCAGAAAAAGATGCAGAATATATAACACCAGTCCAACTTGTAGCGTGATGACCGCCTAATAAATAAATCTTACTATTAGTTACTATGACTTGTGAATTTCTCAATACATCTGGCAATGAAGTGCCAGTGGTCCAAGAACCAAATGTTCCATCAGCATTGATAGACGCCGTATAAACAGTAGATATAGTTCCGCCGTTATTATAACCACCTAATAAATACACTTTATTTTTAGTGACCACTACCTGCGAATAAGATAATGTCACGGGTAAAACACTCCCAGCAACACTCCAAGAACCTATTACTCCATCATCGAAAATTGGAGCAGTGTAAATAGCATCTAGCTCAGTAGAATCACTATAACCTCCAATTACATATACCCTATTTTTAGTAACCACAACTTGAGAGTGAGCTATATTGATAGGGAATGAGGCCGTAGTCGACCATACACCTAACGTACCATCCGAATTAATAACTGCGGTGTAAATAGCAGAAGAAAAAGCACCATTGTTATAACCACCGATGAGATAAATTCTATTTTTTGTAATGATAGCGTTTGAATGTGCCACCTGAACTGGTAAAGTATTTTCTATACTCCACTCACCTATCGTACCGTCAACGTTAATAGTGGCGGTGTAAATTTTATTAACACTAGTGCCGGACAATAAATAGACTCTGTTTTTTGTGACGATCGCTTGAGCATTACTAATGGCTTCTGGTAAAGGAGTACCGGTAGTCCAGCTACCTATTACACCATTAGTATCGATTGGCGCAGTATATACTGTCGTTAAATAACCATTTTGATTATAACCACCTAACAGATAGACTCTACTGTTAGTAACGAATGACTGAGCCCATCCAAAACCAGCGGGTAAATTTCCGGAAATAGACCAATCGTTAATATCAGTACTTTGCTGTGTATTGATATCATATTGTTGACGCCACGGTTGACCAGAACCGATTTGTGATGTCAGAGAATAAGTCTCCCCGATAACATTGTACAGATCGCTATAGGTAATTTTATTAACTTCACCACCATTGCAACGTAAGAACCCAGTAGGTGTAAGATTAGTAAATCGTGCTATAAGGTCTCCAGCTACCGCGTTTACTCCGGTGTTCGAAACAGAATCAACGTACCCTTTGCTAACTGCATGCAATGTTTGTGTGGGATTACTAGGTAAATTTAGATACCCGGTTAAAGTGTCCCCATCTTTAGCTAATGCATCAGTAATACCATAATCAGCAATAGTAGTAGGAAGATTAGCTAGCTTATTCCAATTTAAAGACGGAATATCATCGACCGTTAAATCACCACCACTAGTGACTCTTCCTTTACTATCTATAATTACTTTTGTATAAGTTCCGACCGTTACACCAGTGTTATTAAGAGATATCACCCCACTACTTGTGGCTTTAACTACATCACCGCTAAACGAAGGAAATCGTTGTTCTGATAAGGTTCCAGTATTAATAGCATTCGCGGATATAGAGGTTATCGCCGTATCGATGTAAGATTTAGTGGCAGCTTCTAATGGCTGAACAGGATTTCTTACTAAAGTCAAAGAACTGGTAAGAGTGCCGCCTCTCGTACTAAATCCACTACCAGCCGCTTTTAAAGCGTCTATCGGTAAACTAAGCTTCATCATTAAACTCCTTTTGTAATATTTCAAGTCACAGAATGACTAATACTATCTGTAAAGAATAGCTAACATAAGAACAGAGTTATCTCTGTTCTTATGTTTTATAGCTAATTAGTATTTAATAAAATACGGCATTCCATTTGCTTCTTTAGACGTAAAGTCTGGTAATCTAAAATTACTAGGATCACTTGCAAGAATTAAATTTTCGTAATACGGAGAATAGTCATTTAAACCACCAGAGACAGGCGCGACATATACCGTCAAACTGTATCCCGAGCTTCCGTCGCCACCTAATAAATAGATTTTACTATTAGTCACTATAGCTTGTGAATTACTTAAAATACCTGGCAACGAAGTGCCAGCGACCCAAGAACCCAATGTTCCATCAGCATTGATAGATGCCATATAAACAGTGGATATAGATCCAGTGCTTGGATTAGCGTTCCAGGCCCCTAACAAATAGACGCGGTTCTTAGTGACTATCACACTGGAACTCGCCATAGGTTCAGGTAATGACGTGCCTGTAGTCCATGTCCCCAATGTACCGTCATCGTTAATTATAGCAGTGTATACGGTGGAAACAACGCCACTACTAGTGCGCCCACCTAATAAATAGACTCTGCTTTTTGTGACAACCGCAGTAGAACTAACTAAAACACCGGGTAATGAAGTACCAACACTCCATGCACCTAAGGTACCATCCGTGTTAATCGGAGCGGTATAAACAGTGGAAGAATTAACTCCATTAACATTTCCACCTAGTAAGTATACCCGGTTATAAGTTACGATCGCTTGAGAATATAAAACCGATGCCGGTAGAGATGTACCAGTCGTCCAAGAACCTAAGGTACCATCAGTATTAATCGGAGCAGTGTAAACATTAGTATTGTATGTGCCATTTATAGAACCGCCTATTAAATAGACTCTGTTCTTAGTTACGATAGCTTGGTGTTGATTTATAGGAGCAAGTAACGATGTAGTGGTAGTCCAAGCGCCTAGCGTCCCATCTGCGTTAATAGGCGCGGTATGAACTGTTGTTGAAGTAGAAGAACCACCAACATATCCACCTAAGAGATACACGCGATTTTTCGTCACTACTGCCTGAGAATAAATTCGAGTTGAAGGCAAAGACGTACCTGTTGTCCATCCAGAAATATCAAAACTTTGCGTAGTATTAAATTGGTATTGCTGACGCCACGGTTGTCCTGAACCTTTTATATTTCCATACCAATATACATCTCCTACTACAGCGTACAAAGCACTGTAAGTGGTTTTGCTTAACTCACCGCCATTACAACGTAAGAATCCACTAGGAGTGATAGTCGATGGTCTTGTCACTAAATCCCCTACAGCATAAGCACTGGCAGCGCTAGCCTTATTATCTACATACTGCTTATTTGCAGCTTCTAAATTACTAGTAGGAACGTTATTTAAAGTAAGAAAACCCGTTAAAGTATCCCCGCCTTTAGCTAATCCATCAGTGATACCATAACCACTTAAGGTAGTCGGTTTACCACTGGTAATTTTACTCCAGCTTAAATTAGGAATATCCGTGTTGGTAATATTACCACCAGAGGTTACTCTGCCTTTACTGTTAACAGTAGGTTTAGTATAAGTATTAGCAGCTATACCGGTTGTGTTTAAACTGATACTACCACTACCAGCTTCGCTAGTAATATCACCGGTTAATGCAGGAAATCTTGCTACGTCTAAAGTACCAGTTTTAACATTAGTTGCTAAGATGTTAGTAACACCGGTGTCGATATACTGTTTAGTAGTAGCTTCTAATACTGCTTGAGGGTCTCTAGATAATATAAGCTGTCCTACTATCTGACCACCTAAACTGGTGAACCCGCCTTCTGAATAAGCGTCGTTTTTATGAAGATTAATTCTCATACTAAACTCCTTTTGTAATATTTCAAATCACAGAATGAAACTATTAGAAGAGCTTGGTATTTTTAAAAAACACTCAAGTTGGAATTCTCTGGTCCTTTAGAAAAAGAAATTTTCTATATGAAATATTTAGTCACTTCAGATGTGCATTTAGGACATCTAAAAACACCAACGAAACACATTATCAATTCTTTTAAGAAACATATCTTAAACGAACAAAATACTGATATTGATGTTCTTTTTATATCTGGAGATTTGTTTGATCGCTTATTAGATCTTAATTCTAAAGAAGTACAAGAGATTATTGAGTTCTTCAATCATCTTCTTACTTATTGTATTATCTATGACATTATGATCCGAGTGTTAGAAGGCACTCCTAGTCATGATTGGCAACAGTCGCAAATTTTGGTTAAATTAAACGATATCCGAGTACACAAAGCAGATCTGAAATACTTCAAGATACTGGATATTGAATATAACGAGCGTATTAAGAAACATATCCTCTATATTCCGGATGAATGGTCGAATGATCACGCGGATATAGAAAAGCAAATTAAAGCTAAACTACATGAGCATTGTATTACTCAAGTAGATATTGCAATTCTTCACGGTCAATTTAAATACCAATTTGCTGGTAAACCTTACCACGGTTTCTTTTACAAGGAAGATTATTTCCTTGAATTAGTGAGAGGGTTTATTCATATCGGTCATTATCATATCTATAATCCTTTCGATCGGATTTTACCTAATGGAAGTTTAGAACGTCTAGCGCATGGCGAAGAAGCTGCTAAAGGTTTTATTATTGTCAATGATGACAGTTATACTTTTATTGAAAACACTTCTGCTTTTATTTACAAGACGATTAATATAACTGCTGCTACTACTTTAGAGCGGTTAGATAAACACATCGTTAAATATCCACCTGGCAGCCACATCCGACTGTTATTAAGTAAAGACCATCCGTTTTATATAACGTTTGGTGAGCTTAAGCTCAGGTATATAGATTACAATGTTAAGAAAATTACCAAAGAGAATATATCGGAATCCTCTTCAGTTACATATATTCTATCTGATAATGAATTAGAGTTTAATGATAAGTTTGTGTTAGAAGCAAACATCCATAGTACGTTAGTTGATATCATCACTAATAAACACACTCTCAATTCAATAGAAAATACGAAACTGTTAAACTATATTTCGATATTCAAAGAGGTAAACTCCAATGAATCCAATTCTCTCGAATAGAACACAGTCAGGCTTTCCTGTTTCAATTGGAACAGGTTTAAGTCTTGAGACATTATTTACACCGATTCAAGATGTATATGACGATACACGACAGGTGAATAATCTTCCTGACCTGTCGGTGTATTCCGTGTATATCTTTAACATCTCTACGTTACTTCGTAACTTAATTAACGCGGTAAGTTTTAAAGATCTCGTGGTTATTCCGACGAAAGATATCCTTGAAGCCTTGTTAGAAGAGATTGATTTTCTCACTAACTACTTCACTGCTAATAACATCAATATTAAGTTCTATATTAATAGTTACGATTTTGTAAAGAACACTTATAAAGAAGGTGATAAGTTACGTAAGTCGACGACCGACAAACAACTTTTCACTGACAATATCTATTCCTATTGTTTAAATAAAATCAAAAAAGAAGATGATGTTCAGTTGTTTACGAAAGATATTCGGTATAACAAAACGGACAGTGGATTAATATTCACCCATGTTCCTTTTGATCTTCTTAGTTATGGAAACTTTATTAAATTAGATCTGTTAGAATCGCATACAGGTTTAATTAAAACACGTAAGGATTGGAACACGAAGTATTATCCTATCCCGAATAAAGATATGAGCTTTCTTCCATTCATGGAATATCTTCTCGTTTGTTTTGGTGATCATGTCATGTTTAAACCTGATCCTATAAATAAGCGTTTAGAGTTGTATGAAGCGATGAAGAAAAAGAACGTGAATCCATTAACCTCAGAACTTTCATTTAGCTTTATGTTTGGTGGAAACAAACCTTAATGTAAAAGTAAAGTATCCACCAGAGGAAAACCTCTGGTGGATACTATTTAATTAGAACTGACTGGGAACAGCAGGAATGTCGATCAGTGCCAGTGCTGCGTCGTCCTCAGCAGCAAGGATTTGTTCACGCAGCGAATTCATTTCAAAGAAACGATTACTAAACGCCACTTGAACAGCATTCACAATTGCTTTCAAGTCATCCAGAGTAGCCAGCGGGAAATTGCTATTGTCGTAAGCAATCCATGCCGGAGGCAGATAACCATTAGCAGAATTAATAACCAGAGCTTGCGTCAGACGAGCACGAGCAACTTCGTCAGCGTCGAACATTACACCAAGATATTCCACCGGTTGCTCCAGATACCAATCACGATACTTCTGAAGTTTCTTCAGTGTATTTTGTACTTTGGTTTCAAAAGAAACAAATTCTTGAGCGATAGGGATTTGTACCCATTCTTTACCGACGACAGTAACGTAATGACCTTCTTCGGCTTCCGGACGCGGATCAATAGTGGTATCCGGCGGCAGAATCGGATTACCATTCAGATCCATATCAATATCGATCTCAACAACGTTACCAGCTACATTACGAAAGGCTTTCATAGTTAACTCCTTTACTAACAAAGATTAATACGGGTTATAAATAGTATTTTTTTACATTCTACGTCATCAAGTGATTTTTGATTTTCATCTATGTAAAATGTAATCAACTTCACAGAATTCTTTTACAGCTATTGATAAGTACCTTTCTACAGGAGAATAAAACAAATGAGTAAACTTCTCAAGAAGTATTACGACGTTTCTAAGCTGGTAATTTGGGGTGAGGGCGGACCTGATGCGGACAATGCAAAAAGACCTCGTTTAGTCTTTAGCTTTAGAGATGGTAATCCTCGTTTCACGGTTTACACCGGCTTGACTGGTAAAGAAAGTGTTATCGCTTTCCCTTGTGATTATATTCACATGACAGCTACGATGAATTTCCTAAAAGATATCATCGCTGGTCCTCCTGGTGAAAAGATTATGGTGGATTCATTAGGACCGGTTTATGAAAATAATAAACCCACTAATGATAAACAAGTTAAAGCAACTCTTCATGCCGGTAAATCTAAAGAAGGCATTATCTACTTTAGTGTCATTTCTGAGGGTCGTCCTAAGATCGTATTTCCGATTAAAACTTCTCCGTTCCATGTCTTCAGAGATAGCAATAAGAACGTTATTCCTGAGAGCATCGTTAGTGCGAAAATGGCACTGGGGATGGTCGATTTAATTCTGGATATTATCGGCACCAGTATCGTTAACTATACTAACGAAGAATATTCGAATGGTAAGAAACAAGGTAGTACAGATCCGCAAGGTAACTTCCAAGCAAAAGAAGCTACCTCTAATAAAGAGCTTATTCAGGATCTAGACGACTTGGCACTCTAATTGAAGAAGACCCTATCGCGTTTTTGCGATAGGGTGTCTTTCTTTTTTAACTGGTTTTGGAACTGGTTATAATTGCATATATATTAACTGTATGTAACCAACAAAGGAGTTAAAATGCTGCAATATAAAATCGGGTTAAGTGAATACGGATTAAATGTCCTGCAGGTTATGTTTACTGGTCAGGAGACTATCGAACTCGATTTGACTGATTTCTACAAAGATCAGAACAAAGATCCGTCACTTCTTCATAACCTGTATGTCCAAATTAACGATTATGTTGCGACGTTACCGCAGCATACGCAACGGGATATTTACGATGTCTTCTATAAAGTCTATAACAACGACTATAAGCAAAACTATAGCGACATCAATTATGTCATTAAGTTGGAAAACAACATTGCGAAAGTCTCAGAGCTGTTGAATTACAATAACTTCAAACTTTGGTTTTCTCGCATTAGTCATGGTATACCGATCCCGGACACGGTCTTTGATTCGTATATCTATGATCCGGACATGAACACCACAGAAGAGAAAACTTACATCACAAGTGAGTATCTGGATTTAGCGGGTTTGATTATCTTCATGCGCGCGATCTCTCCGTTGTATATTGATTACTACAATTACATCAAGCAGATCACCACGCATTATTACTACAAGATCTTTATGCTGTTCATTCGTTCTGACATTTACAACTGTCAGGAAATTGAAAAGCTAAAGCGCTATATTGAAGTCAATCAGCAAACGTTGATTGGTAACACTAAAAATGAACATCTTATTATCACTGCAGGTTTGAGTGACGACGATATTCTCGATAGCTTGGTGAGTGAAATCATTTTCAACAAACTGTTGGTAATCGATTTCTTTAACAAGAAGTGTAACATCATCTCTTTCATCTTTCAGACGATCAAATACAAAGGCAACTTTGTGACGTCGGACAGCGTAGTCATTCGTGGTAAAACTACTGTCAATGATCCTAATAAGGACGACATTAGCTACTTCGAAGATTATCGAAAGACTTCGAATATTCCTATCGGTACCGTCGTCGAAATTCAACACGCGTTGAGTAACATTCAATCGCTTGTACATACGCTTGGTTATACAGACTTTAATTATGCGCTGTATGAACAAGAACTGAACAATGTCAAGTTCATCATGGACAAGGGTGTTGATAAGATTCAAGTGTATCTACTCGGTTGGTTCCTAAATAAGATTATCAATCCGAGATCGCTGCACTATATCGAATATCGTAAGCTTGTCGAACTGTTGTTGTTTGCGAAGGTAGTATTGCTGCAACGCGATCAAAAGTTCATCGCTATGCTGCTTAGCTCCTATAAAACAACGGAAGGCAACTACGTTAACATCATTATCCGTAATACTCTTAATAAGAACATCATTAAGAAGCTGAACGATCATTACGGTTTCATCATGGAGGAAGATAAACAGTCCGTGATCGAAAAAACGATTATGGAAATTAGTCGTGAAATCGTCAATAGCTTGTGGGTGCCTGTCGGTACTCCGGAACAATTGGACGGTATAATCAATAGCGAAAATTATCTTGATATTCCGAACAACATTAATGATATTATCTGTTCTTTTGTGGAGTTTGTTAATTCCTAACTGTTTTTAATAATTAAACAAATTTAATACCTCGATTTGATATAGAGGACGGCCAGCAATATAAATTAGCAGCAAACCCGGTAGCAAGAAAAACGTTAAACAACTCTATTTCACAGATACGTTTAAAAGTTCCTTGCTACGCTGGCCGGAATAAATACTTTTGTAACTCCTAATTTTGGAGATTTCCATGAACATGATTGTAACTGAAAACTTTCTTCTCGAAGACTTAACATATATTCCGGTAGGTAATTACAATCCGGTTTTGAATCGTCCTTATGTCGTTAATGCTAAAGACAATGCTATTCAGACGATCGCCGAGCGTATGTATGATACGAAATCGGGTAAGATTACTCCGAATATTATTAACGGTGTCGCAGGCGATATCATTCAACCTAGCTCTGTAGGTTATGCGACTGGCATTAATAGTGACTGGATCAGTACGCGTCGTTTCGTCTTCATTTTGAAAGTGAAGTCATTTGATCACACTGGTATTGAAATCAATTCGTATATCACCGGTTATACTGATTACGATGGGATTAGTGCCAGCGGTCATCCTGACGGCAATCTAAACCATTTTATCAACAACGTAATCGAAACAACCAGTATGGCAATTCAAACGCCGCTGGGAGTTATTCGTAAAGAAAAGCTATATCGTATCTATAATGTGTTCGCAGCGCAAGGTCAACAAGAGCTTTATGCGCAACGTCCTGCTGACGTGTTGGAAAATATCAACATGCTTAACATGGCAAACGTCATGGCAGACGGGCAGCAAATGAACATGTTTAATACGCAAAACTTTATTAACGCTTTCAACCAAAATACGGTTGCCAGTACAATCGATAACAACATCACGACCGAGTATCTGAGTAAGATTTTAACGACGGGCGTGTTGGTGAATAAGAGTAAAGACATTCATATTGACTCGTATAGTATCTCGGAGCAAAACTCCGTTGATTCTAAAGTACCTGAACCCAGTGTCGCTGATAATCGATTCATTAAGTATCTGAGTCGTTTAGCTGGTTTCAAAACTACACGAGAAGTATTTAACTTTAACCAGTTGATGTCGATTGATAACACGATCTACACGCGTTTCAAGCTTATCAATCTGAACAAAGATTATGTCAACCCTGTGATGGCTTCGACGCCGGAAGTTGGGGACTACTGGCATGGTCAAGATCCGGTTACGGTTAAAGCGTATAGCCTGATTGAAAACGCTGTGTCATTGGCTGTGAAGTATGGGTTTAACGTACTGTATTTTACGGCTTCTAACATGTCGAACCCAACAGGACTAGCGGAAGTCTTTATTACTAACTTTAATAGCTTTATTAATCTGGAAGAGCATGATTTCAATTACCTTCTAGAAATATTCAAAGAGAAATTTATCACTGAAGTGTTTCTTAACGAGACTAATGCAGGGAGAATTCCTATGCATATGGAAGGTTATATCGATCTTATTGGTACCAGTAAGATCAATCTTTCGTATGCGGGATTCCCTTCTAATTGGTACACGATTCCGACTTTTGCAAATAGTCTCTTCTCGCCTGTTGTGACGATCGATAAGAACGCATTTGATTATACGAGCTTCCAGCTCAATCAAGTTATCGATACGTTAGCTAACGAACATAATGTCAACAGGTCTTTTTTCTAAAGGAGTTTAGTAATGCAACTTAACCCAACGATGGAGAAGTTCTATCTCTCTATTCTTGACTACGCTGGTATGAAGCTGGAAAACAATGCGTTCGAGAATAAGAGTGAGAAGCTGGGTCCTATCACTATTGATGACCGTAAACTGACACTACCTTATTTTGATAATCTGAAGAATCCGGAAAACAAGATTATCTTCCATCCGTTAAACGAGAATTACACGAGTCCTGAGACAACTGTTTTCAACTTGTTCAAACGGCGTCTGGTATTAGAACTCAATCTGCGACTCAGTTCGCTTATTGTAAGCTTGATTAGTGTTGCTAGTGATGTTCAACTGCAACAGAAGATCAAGTCTAGCAAACTGATCGAACTGGTCAGTGGTATTGGTGAAGTCGATCTGGGTCTCATTGATACGTTCCTGGATGCATCGAAAGCCAGTCGGAAGGTAAATGATGAGGGTTTCCTTCTCGATGTGTTCTTGAAAAAGAACGGTGAAATCAATGACACTCCTTACGCTGCAATTGGTAAGGTCAATTTCGTCTTCTTTAACGAGATTACCAGAGCGTTGTCGGAGAAAGGTGATTATCGCATATTCGGATATAAAGCTACTAAGAAGGCATTGTTGGCTTTTGACAATATCTTCCGTACTATCTTCCCGAGTATTGATTCTCCTGAAACCTTCATGGAGGGTACAGATAACAAGGTGTTCCGTTATCTGAACATTCTGTTGAGGACTTCGTATCAGATTTCACATCGTATTAATGAAGTAGTTGGTTTGCTACAAGAGTTGAATGAACCGACGCTGAATCTAGATGAGATCAAATCGAATCTGGAATGGGTGGAATGCTTGGAAGATCTTTACAGCATGTCAAGTGAAATTAGGTTGATCCCTAATCAACTTGATCTGTCTGTGGAATCGAATAAGCTCAAACTGGATGAGTCCAAAGCAAGTGCTGCTGCGCCTGCAACTGCACAAACTCAAGCTCCTCAGTTTGATCCATCTCGTGCTCAAGCAGCGTCTCAGCCACAAGCTCAACCTGCTTATCCTCAGGCTGCTCAAGCGCCTCGTCAATTGACACCTGAAGAAATCATTCGTGGAAGTATCGGACCTGTTGTAGCACAACCTATGATGCAACCAGGTATGATGCAACCCGGCATGATGATGGCAGGACAACCGATGCAGCAGACCTCCTTTACTCCTTCATGGGTATTGCAAGAGCAAATGAGGACGGGTCAAGTTCCACAGCAGCAAATGCAGCCGGTAATGCAGCCGATGCAACCCATGCAGCCAATGATGCAAACCGTAATGACTCCTCAGGGTGTAATGATGGTACCGCAGCAGCAAATGCAACCTGTGATGCAATCAATGGGACAACCAATGATGCAGCAGGTAATGACGCCGCAAGGTCCGATGTTGGTGCCGGTTCAACAACAACCTCAAGAGACTTCGTTGCAGATCAATCCGCACTTTATTCAGCAACGAAGCGCTGCTCCCTGGGGTTAATAAAAAACAAATAGATTGGTTTAACTACGTTAATAACTAAAATGGATATTGTAGACCGATCTGATATTGAAATTGACAACTATATCAAAGGCACTATTAGGAATAACCTTTCCAAAGGTCCTCGCAATGGTGGCTTAACTCCACAAGGGTTTTGCTACAATTGCGAAAAAGATATTCCTAAGCCGAAACTATTCTGTAACGGTGACTGTGCTAAGCAACATGATATAGCTAATAGAAGAGGAAGATAATAGAAGCTATCCGAGGGTACACCTCGGATAGCTTTTTCTTTTGTTTAGGAAGAAGGGATAGGTGGTTTAATTGCTAGTTGAAATGTATACTTATCACCCATAAAGTCTACTGGGTTATGATAACCATTAATATACATCGTATATAAAAACAGATTCGGAGAAATGTTCAATTGCCTAAATAAGCCAAACAAGTTTCCTTGATATTTATAAGCTACACTGGGATCAATATTTATTTCTTTAAACTCATAGTTGGCTTTGATATAATCGAGATATTGTAAGTTATCGTTCAATTGAATTACATTATCAAACGAATAGTCATTTACTTGAAATGATTCTAACATTTTACATTCCTTTGTATCAATCTTTAGTCACAGGATCTTCTCTAGGAGATTAAAAAAGTACTAAAAACGGAATCCTTCGAACAACAGAGAAAACAACAACCATGCCGACAAACGCTCATCATAAATATTTCCATAAAGAAACATCAGTGGTAGATAGCTGTTTCTTATTAGTAGCAAAGTAAGTAATTAAAAAGAACTATGAAGAAGACTCTCCATAAAGAGTCTTCTTCTAAGAGTTATTGTTTCGGAAGCATCTATAGTTGCATATATATAATATGTAGGTGTTAACGAATACTTCAAAAGGAGAACAAACCGTGGGAAGAACTGAATTGAAAATGGAGTTTCTTGGAAGCTCCGCTCTTAATAGTTTCATTCTAAACACTAGCTCACCCCGAGCGGTAATGGATTTTAATCACGTCAGCCAACATTTACCTCTGCTGACTCCCGACGAATGTGTATTGAAAACTGGTATTGAATACGAGTTTGGAAAATATATTAACGACGTTCGTGTTGACCACGAATGTGTAGTGAAAGCAGTAATTCCGAAGTATAAAGAATACGGCGTAACAGAACCTCCGGTCTATACTCTGTTGGTCGAATATGAAGAAGACGGTCATATCGTGATTGATTTTATCGATGTCGATACATATCGTTCTTCTCATACGTTCTTCGGTTATAAACTGAAACCCACTGCTGACTTCTTAAACATTGGTTATAACACACCGCTTCCGAAAGATACCATTTTAGCTACTACCGATAGCTTGGGTGACGAAGGGGATTATCGATATGGCTTGAATGCGAACGTGGCATTTATGTCTCATCCTTCGGTCTCTGAAGACGGATTTGTTGTCTCGGAGAGTTTCTTAAAACGAGCGCAATCTCATTCTATTGTTAAACGTGTCATCAACATTACCAAAGATACGATTCCGATCAATCTCTACGGTGATAAAGACATCTTCAAGTTCCTTCCTAACATCGGGGAAGCAGTAAGACCTGATGGATTGCTGTGCGCCTTGCGTACACGGAATGACTGGTTTAGTGTGTCGGACATGAATACTAATAACATCTCTGAACCGGATGTTACTTTCGATAACTTAGTGTATGTGAATCCAAACTCTACGGTTATCGATATTAATATCATTCGTGGTAATTATAATAAGCCTGAGTTTAGCGGTAAGATGACGCAACAGCTCGATCAGTATGCAGAAATGCTTATTAACTATTACCGCAATGTGGTTAACAAGTATGAACAAATCATGCAAGAGAAGAAGGCCATGTACGGCAATAACGTCGAAAACGTTGTGAAGCTGTCGCCTAAACTCAATCGCTTCATTGCTGATAGCATGATCAAGATCAATATGGCAACCTATGGTAAGAACAAGCTGTCGCATCGTAAGTTACCGATTGATCAATACCGTATTGAAATTACCACTATCTCTACCATCAAACCGAATCATGGACACAAGATGACAGACATTCACGCAGCCAAAGGCGTGATTTGTCGTGTGTTACCAGATGAAATGATGCCTGTGGATGAACTTGGCAATCGCGTTGATGTGATTACTGATAGTATGTCAACTATTTCTCGTATGAATCTGGGACGAGCGTATCAAGCTTATCTCGGCGCGGTATCGAGAGATGAACGACAAAGGTTTATCAATCATTTCGTTGCGAAGTATGGTACTGATTTCTTATCTAAAGTAACTCAGGACGATTTGGCATTCGTGCGTGATCATCTGCATAGCTTGTATTCGATGATCAATCCGGATATGCAAGAGTTTATTACTTCTCTTAACCAAGAAGAACTCTATGCGCATTTTAAACGGATCGTGGAACACAATCTGACGATCTACTATCCGCCGGATAATGATTACAATATCACTGATGTTATTTACAATATTGACACAAGTAAACATAAACCCCATATTGGCAAGCTAACTTATATCGATGAACTTGGAAACAAAGTAACGACCAACGAAGATATTCGTGTCGGACAGTTGTATTTCATGTTCCTTGAAAAGATTGCTAACAATTATTCTGGTGTGAGTTCGAGTAAGGTCAACAACTTTGGCTTCCCGGTCAAAGGTACTAACTTGGATAAGTTTAAGTATCCGCACTCGTTAACGCCGACTAAGACACTCGGTGAGACAGAAATGCGTATTCTGGAAAGCTTTGCTCCTCCGGAAATGATTGCTGATCTGATCGATATTACTCTCAATCCTATTTCTCATAAGCTTCTTATTAAGAGTATTCTAGAAGGTAACACTGGCTTTGATCCCAACTTTAACATTGATAGACAAAAAGTGGAATACGGTCAGACCAAATCACTCATGATTCTCAAGCATATTTTCAATGCTTGTGGCTTTGATATCACCTATGAGGGAACTACCAATGTTGAAGGTTAATGCGAGAGACATATTTAATATTCCAAGACAAGATGTATGGAATATTCAACAGGGTGATTATGAAGTGTTATATGAAGATGGCAAAGTTGTCATCAATCGACATAAAGAATTAATCTTTAATCGTTATGCGTGGGAACTGATTACTATGTTTCCCAATACGCCTATTACTTCGAGTTGCGATATTAAATCCATCATTGGTGATGGGTACTATAACGCTGATACTCATATTAAGCTTCTGGAATGCATCTTCAAGCATATCTGTGAAGTCAATAATCTTAACTTTTATCATCAAAAAGATCCTTTACTCAAGCTTACTTATAGAGTCTTTAATCTGATTTTCAATGATATCGTGCAACGAGTGTCGGCTGATGTATCGACTATCGACGCGATGGACTTTATTAACTTGGTAAGAGACGAAGAGATCGTTAAGATTCATAGCAATTTGAAGCCTGTTCCTGAATCGATCGATAAGGCTTATAAAGAAATTAAACAGTATGTGAACAAAGGCACAAACAATAATCGCTTCGCGCGTGCCTATCGTTCTAAAGCGATTAACGAAAATCAAGCGAATCAGTGTATCGGTCCTCGTGGCGTGGTCACTGATCTTGATCGTTCTGTATTTACCCAACCCATCATGAATGGGTTTATTAAAGGCATGGGAAACTTGTTCGAGATGATTACCGAATCACGAACAGCAGCTAAGTCTCTCAATGCTAACGATACACATATTAAAATGTCGGAGTATGCATCGCGTCGTATCCAGCTTCTCACGATGTCTGTGACAGGCGTCGATACCTGCGATTGCTGTAGTACCGAGTACATGGATATTCTCGTTACTAAAGACGTTTTAGATAATATCAAGGGTAAGTATTACGTCACTGCTAATGGTAGTTTGGATTATATTCGTGGAAACGAACATCATCTTCTTAACACTATCATTAAGATTCGTACTGCTTTTGGATGTAAAGCTCCTGACCCTACTAAAATCTGTACAACGTGTTTGGGTAAGATCTCTGAAAACTTCAAAGAGAATAGCAATCTTGGGTATACCATGACTGCGTTCTTGATGGAGAAAATGACACAGACGATTCTCTCTACTAAGCACTTAACCCACAGCGTAAGAAAATCTCTTATCAAGTTACAAGGTGCTGCAAACAAGTACTTTTATACGGATGACGAGAATAACATATATTTTAATAAAGATCTTAATCTAAAAGGGTTCTATCTTATTCTACCCAATAGCAAGTTGAATAAACTCGTTGACGTGTTGAATTTGCAACATACCAACATTGCGTTGAATAAGATTGGTGAACTGGAAACTATTATTATTCGGGATACGAACCATAAGAATCCTATCCAGGAAACAGTGGATATTTCGTATAAAGATCGGATGTCGATTATCACTAAACCGTTGTTGGAATATATTAAGTCCATCACGTTAGAAAGTGATTCTAGAGGTAACTTTGTGATTCCTTTAGATACGTTTAATAAAGAAAATCCCGTCTTTAATAACCCGCTTAAAGAAGATAATATTATTTCGTTTGTGAATAAGATCGCCAGCATGATTGAAGCGAATAAGGATAAAATCACTGATCCTTATGAGAAATTGATCACGATCTTTAACACCGTTATTGATAAATTCAAATGTAATATTTCAGTTATTGAGGTCATTGTATACGCAACAACTACCTACAATGCGTTCAATAATAATTATAGGCTAGGAAGAAATAGCGTGCATCCAAGATGTGAAAATAAGACTCTGTTGTTTAGGCATCGTAGTCTGTCTCAGCTTTTGGTGTACGAAGAGCAAAGTAAAGAAATCATTTCCAATGCTCCTATTATCTTCAGTAATGTAAACCGAATGGATCATCCATGTGATGTGTTGTTCCGTCCGCAAGATATTGTAAAGTAAAGTACGAAGAACACCCTTATACGTAAGGGTGTTCTTTTTTATTTTAGTTGGTAGATGAGAACACAAGGGACTAATAATGAACGATAAAGTTCAAACTCTCACGCAAAGCCGTGTAATTCCAATTAAAGTAAAAGATATCGAAGCAATGGGGGTTTGCTATCGATGCCGCTGTTCCGGAAAGAAAGATGCTCTTAAACATTTCGATCCTAAAAATATGATATTTGGTGCATTGTATTTCATGACGAGTCATAATCATTGTAATAGTTGTTCTGGCGAAGGATTCTGGAAGAGGATTCAATAACAGGAAAGATTCGAGTTACATATATAGTAATTGAAATGTAACGTAAAGGAGAAATAAATGCATGTTTTAGTTGATCATCGTTCAATTAAAATCCAAGTTAAAGATATAGCAGAACTATCTTCTACTTGCGTTTGTCGACGCTGTAAAGGTTCTGGTGAAGTATCTAATATGATTTATTACAATCCTAGTGCTGGTTATAGAGGTGGTCTTTACTATGTAACCAACACAAACACCTGTCCCGTGTGCGAAGGTAGGGGATACTGGAAAGTACCTCAACAATAACTGTTTCGTAATGAACTCTAGTAGTTAACGCTACTAGAGTTCTTTTATATAAAAAACTAATCGAGTAATTTGGTGATAGAATTCCTACAATGGAGTAATTTATGAACAAACCCACGGTAAAAATAGAATGTCCTGGTGTCGCGGAAGAAGTAAATGAAAATAAAACTAAGACATTAGGTAACAGCACTATTAAAGTTATTAACCAAAGTGATACTTTCGCTGGAGTGTTTGCATTAATTGTTATAGTTGTTCCTTGGTTAGCAGGATTGGCGATAGCTAAAGGTTTCTGGCAAACTTTCTGTGCTATATTTCCACCATACGCATGGTATTTGGTGGTTGAAAAAGTCATGAAAGCATACGGTGTATTGTGAGCGTTTCTTTAACGTTCTATAATCTCTCAGTAAAGTTAGAGACGAAAGACATGGTTCTTTTGTCTCATATATCTCGTTTTCTAGAAAAGTATTATACCGTTAAAGGTAAAGGGTTTTCTCCTAACGTTCCGGTAGAAGATAAACTCTTTGCTAGTAAGATTAAGAACAGAGGTATATATTTTCTCCATCACAACCAATTCATTCATCTCTATCAACATTTAAAGGAAATCAATTATCCTTTAGTTGTAGAGAACAAAATCGATGAAAGAGATTACACACCAATTCCTGCAGATATGTCTGTAAGAGACGGTTGGGTGTTGAGAGAAAAGCAAGTACCTGTTGCCGAATTTATTTTAGATAATCCTACTAAGTCTAAACTGATCCCATTAAACATGGGTTCTGGTAAAACATTTGTATCTTTACATTCCATTGCGCAGCTAAAACAACGTTTAGCGATTGTTATTCTTCCAGCTTACATTGATAAATGGGTAGGAGATATTGCTACTATTCATAACGCTACGACAAGTGACGTTATGACGATTCAAGGCTCTAAAGAAGTCAGAGCTTTAATTCAAATTGCGCAAAGTGGTAAACTAGAACATAAGTATTACATCTTTAGTAACCGTACTCTTGCCGAGTATATTAAGAGTTATGAAGAAGATCCTGAGTTGTGTGTAGATATGTACGGTGCAGCGCCTATAGATCTATTCCCGCTCTTAGGTATTGGAACATTACTAGTAGATGAAACCCATCAACACTTTCATTCTATTTTTAAGATCCTTTTATACAGCAACGTCAAATTCCAACTTGGTTTATCTGCAACTTTAATGTCAGATGAACATGTGGTGCGACGTGTACACAAGGTAGTGTATCCTGGTAACACCGTCTACGGTGACGCTATGATTAAGAAGTACATAGATGTTTATCCAACAGCCTATGTTATACCGGAACACTTAAAGAAGCTATTCAGAACAAATACATACGGCTCGAATCACTACTCTCATATTGCTTTTGAACAAAGCATCATGAAGAGAAGAGATCTAGTCGAACGCTACTATCGGATCATTGATAGTAATATACAGGATTATTACATCTCAGAATACCAGCAAAAAGATAAGCTATTGATCTTTGTGGCAACTATTCAATTAGCTACTCAATTGACTAAGTTTCTGACAGAAAAGTATCCAGATAAGATTGTCAATCGCTATTGTGATGATGATCCTTATGAAAACTTAATGACTTCAGATATCATTGTCTCTACAGTGTTATCGTCAGGAACAGCGGTTGATATTCCTGATTTACGAGTCGTTATACAAACCGTATCTATTTCTTCTCCGGTAAGTAATCTGCAAGCATTAGGTCGTCTTCGTGAATTACCTAATCGAGATGTGAAGTTCTGTTATCTGTATTCGGATAACATTGCTAAACAAAAAGCTTACCATATGAAACGAGTAGAACTATTTAAAGATAGAACAGCAAACATCGCTTATAGAAGAAGTAGAGTTAGTTTTTAGCAAGAGAGATAACCACTATCTCTCTTTCTTTTTTTATTCAGGGATAATAGGATTATGTCTACACAAGTTATTTTTATTGATGGACCTCATGCTGTAGGTAAAGACTACTTCATCGAAAATTTGATTAAGCAGTTAAAGGAAGAACAACCAGAAAAGAAAGTAGAAGTACTTAGAGCAACGGACTTCCTTACGCCTCTTATTAAAACGAATAGGTTCTATGAACACGATAATAAGTTAAGCACTGAGAACCATGCGATTTTCCATGGTCATCTACGACTTATGAACCGTATTAAAGAACTCATTGATTATAAACTAGCTGATCTGGTTATCGTTAATAGAAGCTTTGCTAGTTTTTTAATCTATAATCTTAATACAGATTTCAATAACAATACCCCACAACTCAACACCATTCTGTCGGAAGACAAGCGACAGTTTATCGATTCGTATACCAGAACGTTTAAGAATATGTTCAGGTATATCTCGACGTTGTTTATCAATCTTACCATCGACGGTGGTACAATTGATGAAAAGGTAGACAATATCGTTGCTCGAATTAAGAGTCGTAGCGAAAACAAAGAAGTTAATGTAGGATATTTGACTTACTTGACAAAGAGTTATAGCGGATTAGATAACATTTTCACGGATATGTTTAACGAACACCAAGAACTGAAATCAGGATCTTTCCACTACGTGATTGCCAAATACCTCACTTAAAATGTTTGAACTTGAGTCTCTTCAAAAAGACAAAGAGCTAGTTCAATTATGTCTGCCGTTACTTCCTAATGAATACGGAGAACTAGGTCGTTTTATAGATGTAACTTCTATAGACATGCTTTTTGAGAGACTCGTCAAAGCTCGGTTTGAGCGACTGAAGTTTCTACCTATCAGTAAGTTAACCATCTATAAAACCGCAGACGTTGGACCAGGCTACATTAATTACATGTCTATCTTAGCGTTTCAAGAGCTAATGGCGTTGAGATTGGTAGACAAAGAAATTCCTATCCATCTTGAATATAAACACGGAAATATATTTACTTCAGTAAAGTCGGTTGATCTGAATCCGAAAGTATTATTTACTGAAGATACATATCTTCTTGTTAAAGAAGAAACAAACACGATACATAGCATCAAGATAGGTAAACCATGTAATCCGAATTTACTTTATTATCGAAGTGAATTAGATAACATTGTTACTACCATAAAGAAACTTGTTACCATTGAAAATGTAAACAGTATTTGGATAAAAGAAGATAGGGATAGTCCTCTATAAAAGAGGACTATCCTTTTTTACTTGGTTTGTTATCTCTTGAATTGGAATAATTACAGTTGCATATATATTATCCGAATAACATTCATGCGTTAGAGAATTATGATTGGATATTACACAGAAAGCGAAAAACCAACCAAGAGCGAGATATTTGTATTCGGATCTAATCTTGCTGGCAGACATGGAAAAGGCGCTGCTAAGGACGCTTTAAGACTTTATGGAGCCAGTTACGGACAAGGTATAGGAATTCAAGGAAGAAGCTACGCTATACCAACTAAAGATCACTATCTTAATGTACTTCCCATCGAACGTATCGATAAGGATGTTAAGATCTTTGTTTCTTTTACCAGAGACAATCCTAAGATAAATTTCTTTATTACTAGAGTAGGTTGTGGATTGGCTGGTTATAAAGATTATGAAATAGCTCCTTTGTTTAAAGGCATAGGAGATAATTGTAGAGTTCATTTAGATTGGTATAAACTACTTAAGGAAGATAACCATGACAACGATACGTGCCGAATACACCGTGGAATACAGAGTAGTCGAAGATAGCGTTAACTACTGTAAAGCTTTCTTCACCGATCAAGTTAGTCTAAAAGACTTTATTGATCGACTTGAGAAAGAAAAAATCGCGTTTAAAGTATTACACTGGAGTTGGTTGGCTGAGCAAGAAAAATTTGCTTTAGGGGGTCACTATACGTACTGGTTAACCAAAGAACAGTTGTTAAAAGAACGTTAATATGCTTAGTTTTACAAGTATTTCTTAAGTAAATTAACGTCTTTGTTAAAACAACAATTAGAACAGTCTATGATGATCATAGACTGTTCTGTTAGTGTTATCTTATTTTAACTACCATAGAAGTTCGGTGCTTTGTTAACAGTTCCTAACCTGGCAATTTGATAATGTAAATCACATTGCCAAGCATGGATTCTGCCGTTATAAGAATCGACTGCGCCATCTCTAAATACTCTCATCTTAACAACTGAATCAGGTTCAATTTGAGATGAGAGAATAGCGTTTAAATCAGATACTTCAGATACCATATGTCTATATTGATAGCCTGCTGGGAAGGTATGATCTATATAAACAGTGGTAGAAGAAGCAAGAGAAAATGCTGATTGCCCATGACCTTTAGCGATCATGTACTGAAGTCCCCAGCGTACCGTGCCTGCTAAGTTAGTAAGAGGCATCCAGTGGATATGAGGATAAACTTTAGTATTTAAAGCGATATCATGATCGATATGAAAATCAACCCACACTTGATTTAGCGCAGTACCACTAAAAACAAGACCTTCAAATCCAGTCAAATATTCTTCCCAAGTTGGGTTTGTCGAACCTGTGGTTCCTTTACTTACTAAAAAGTTAGCTTTTTCATCACACCACACGTAATCGTTACCGGATTTTATTACACTATTTTGTCCATCAATAGCAACAACTTCTGAGTCAATTTTGGTAATCTTAAGTTTCATAACAGCTTTCTTCTAAATTAAAAATTAATCATTATAGAAATTAGGTGCTTTATTGATAGTCCCTATTCTTTCTATCTGATAATGAATATCAGACTGCCATGCGTGCACTTTGCCATTGTAAGTGTCTACAGCGGCATCTCTAAAGATTCTAATCTTAATAACAGTATCTGGTTCGATTTCTGATGACAGAATAGCTTTATCATCAGGAAACTCAGTTACTAAATGTTTATTTACATCGCTAGGTGTGATCACGTGATCCACATAAACCGTTGTGGAAACAGTTGGAAAAGCCGACTGTCCATGACCTTTAGCAATTACATATTGGAATCCCCAACGAACGGTACCACTACCAGCGACTAAAGGCATCCAATGCACATGGGGATATATTTTAGTATTTAATGCGAGATTATGGTTCATATGGAAATCTACCCATACTTGATTCATAATCGAGCCATCAAAAACTAAACCTTCAAAACCTGGTAGATATTCTTCTAGAACTGGGTTATTACCACCAGTGGTGGTTTTAAGAACAAAATATGCTTTCTCGTCTCGCCAAAGATACTTATCGTTGGATTTAATAACAGTGTTTTGTCCATCGATTGCTGTTTCTACAGGTTTACTTGCTTTAGATGTTAATTTCATAGAAATCCTAGTTTTTAACGTACATCAATAAATATAGTTAGTTTTACTACCTTTTTTAACAATATAATTTTTAACTGGAGAATAAAAATGACTAATATGTCTCTTTCTGTTGGCGTGATTCTTTCCGCAGCAGCACAAGAAGTTATTAACGTTCTGGAAGAAGTTCGTAGACATCCTGACACTGAAAAACACCTTAGCGAATATCAAGGTGTTAAGTGGTTGAATATGTGTAACATCGTTAACGGTCATGTTGAAGATGTTACAGAAGAATACAAAGCTTTAATGGGTAAACTAAGCGATGCTCTTCATGATCATCTTATCGATGGTGGTCAGCATAGTGATGTTTATTACGAACTTAAAAAAGAAGGTTATAGATTGCGCACAGGGGAACGTGATAGCTTTGGTCCTCTGTCTGCTGTAGTTTGCTGTCCCAATGCTGATTGGCAAGTTTGTTACGGGTAATCCTATTTGAATTTTTTACAGTTACATATATAATAAATGACATCTGAGTTGGTCTATAGACTTCTCTATCGACAACTATCCAATTTTTAAAGGGGAAGAAAATGTCTAAGAAAACTGTTAAACTTACTTCTAACGTTACCTCTGTCGCCACGAACGAGTTTGCAAAGTTGACGTTCGAATTTTCATCCGTACCGGTTGGTTTTACGCTGGACGACATCAAAGTCACCAATGGTGTTGTTACTGAATTGAAACAAGACGCGTCGAACCCGTTGATTTATACAGCCTTGTTTACGCCTGGTAATACCAGTAGCAAGATGTCGACGATTCAGCTTGCAGGGGATTATACGACCGGGTCCGATATCGGAAATCCGAGTAACACCCTGACATTGTCGAATATTCACAATGTGATCGTTCCGACCATCGGGTTTAACAGTAATAACACTACTGTAACCGAAGGTAATAATGGTCACAAAACGGTGAGCTACACGGTTACGTTGTCGGCAGCGGTTTCGAACGCAGTCACTGTGGAGTATACTACCAATAAGTTGCAAGGTAACGCAACTGCTGGTAGCGACTTCATCGGTAAAACCGGAACACTGACGTTTGCACCGGGTGAAACCAGTAAGACGATTACGGTCGATATCATCGGTGACACCCAGTACGAAGGAAAAGAACATTTCTATGTGCATCTCTCTTCGGCAAGTGGTGCTGCGCTGGTCAAGGACGGTGCAGAGGGGCTGCGTAGTAGTTGGACGATGACGCAGATCAACAACGACGATGCTGCTCCTGCGCCGGTGGTTGGCTTTGCCAGCAATAACGCTAGTATCGTTGAAGGTAACAACGGTGTTAAGAAATTTAACTTCGTTGCTACACTCGACAAAGCGTCAACAGAAGCTGTAACGGTCGGCTACACTACTAACCAGCTAAAAGGTACTGCAACTGCTGGCAGTGATTTCGTAGCACAAACCGGGACAGTGACTTTTGCTGCTGGTGAGACAAGTAAGACTATCAGCATCGACGTGATCGGTGATACCGTAAACGAAGGAAAGGAGTATTTCTATCTTCATCTTACTTCGGCTACTGGTGGAACCCTTCCCGTATCCGGCGCTAGTGGTTCTCTTAGTAGTTGGGTGATGGGAAACATTGTTGACGACGATGTCAGCACTGTCCCGACGGTAGGATTTAGTACCAATAACTTCAGCATGACCGAAGGAAATACTGGGACTAAGAAGTTTGATTTTGTAGCTACTCTTAACAAAGCATCTACAGAGTCAGTCACTGTCGGTTACACCACCAACCAACTCAAAGGTACCGCAACTGCTGGCAGTGATTTCGTTGCACAAACCGGTACAGTAACATTTGCTCCGGGTGAAACCAGCAAGACCATCAGTGTCGATGTAATTGGTGACACTACCTACGAGGCAAAGGAATACTTTTACGTACATCTTACCTCTGTAAACGGTGCAGCGCTTGTTGTTAATGGTTCTGAAGGCCTGAGGAGTAACTGGGCTAGGGGAAACATTGACAATGACGATAAACTCGGTAGTGTTGGTCCTAACTCTGTTTACGGGACTTTCGGTAAAGATGTTCTCGGTGGGACTGCTCACGCAGATGTTATCGACGGCATGGGTGGGCAAGATTTGATGAAGGGATACGCTGGTGCTGATTTGTTTATGTTGTCGTCAGCTTATGCTGTTCAGTCACCTAATCTTGCAGTTACCATCTCTGATTTCAAGAACGGAGAAGATCGTATTGGATTGAAAGGAGGCTTGTCCTTTAATAACCTTAAGATAGAACAAGGTGTCAAAGATCATATCAATGATACAATGATTTATCTTAACACTGGTGAATCCCTTGCGGTACTGGTTGGTGTTAATGTCGCTGAAATTAACGCTAATGATTTTTCCATTGTTTAAATAAATAAAAAGATGAAGATGATCTGAAGCTTAGATCATCTTCATCGTTTACTTGATCTTAACAGATAAGGAGGTTAGACGTGAATTATATTTTTTCTATTGGCTTTGCGGTTATCGCATTCGTAATTAGCTTTAGCCTTGGTTTTATCGCGGCTAACAAAATGCACGGTACAAAAATGTACGATTATTTCGCTTCTCCGTGCGGTAATAACCTGGAACTTGACTGGGGTGGTCGCCAGTTCTTCAGGTTGTTCAGTAAAGGTATGAGTGAGCGTTGGTATGAAGCGCGTGCTCATTTGAATCGTGGTGTGTTTATTTCACTACTCGCTACGTTTCATTTGATCCATATTGTTCGTATTGAATTTGAAACGTCGAAGGAAAACCTTCATTCTTACGACACTATGTTTGTTCATGGTTTTCAGTCACTGAAGACGTTGAAAGAAAAGCTTCCGAAGCTTATCGAACAAGCACGAACAAAAGCTAAAGACGCGCAATACTATTATCAAACCTTTATTTCCGGGCATAATATCATTCATGATTTCATGAACGGAGAATTGGCTTAACAGTAAGATGGTCAGGAAGCTCTGACCATCTTTTTCTTTTGTAAGAACCAACATGGCAACTAAAAGAGCAAAAAAGAAATACGTTCCTAGACCTGTTTATTACCCTGGGATGATTATTCAGATTCATGCTTTTAGTGAATTTGAAAGAGCATTAGATAACTTCCTTGCAACTGGTCAAGTAGACACTGATCATGAAGGTACTTTCATTTTTAAGAATAACGCCGGTATAGTCCAAGCGTATGACTGTGCTTTGTATATCTACATTAGATTAGCAACGATTTACGGTCAAAGAAACAACAAGGTATACAATCTGAAACCTCTTAGCATTCTTCAAAACCGGATGTACGAGAGAAGAGGTTTCGATGAAGAAGAAATCGAAGCAGCAAAGAAGTGTCTGGATGTTTGCAGACAGATCCTATGTAAGATTCCTGCGCCAGAAGTAAGAGATATTCTCACCAGTATTAAAACTTCACTTAGACTCGAAGAGATAATTGAAGCAGATTTGAAAAATCCTCAACTTCTTATCGAGAAGTTTAAAGCAAGATTCGGTGACTTGACTGAAGAAGAAGTCATCGAAAAAGATAAACATTATCAAGAACTTGCTATTGAGTTTCCTGATGATGAACGTATTAAGTTCCTGCAAAAGGAATACAGTAAGTTCGTAGCAGCTTACAGATTCAATCGGATCAATCAGATCCACCAAGTCTCTTAAGAGAAGGAACAGTTATGGCAATGTCACATTTGGAAAGTCTATTAAGGGGATTAGAAGTACCTAATCCGATGTGGTGGTTAACGCAACAACCTACTGCTTTGTACTTACTCGGAAATACTATCGCCACTCAAGCTAAACAGGCTCCTGGAGCGATTAAACCGTTTAAGAGCGAAGATTCTCCGCAAGCCTCTGAAGGGAAGGTTCGAGTGGATGTGGAAGAAGTAAGATTACTCAGAGCAAGACTTGCTGAAATCAATCAACTCGATTTTGATAAGATCGAGTGGTTTGAAAACGATGAAAAGGTTTTTGTCTCTGGACAACAGAAACAAGAATGGAAAGAAATCGGTTTAAGTAATACGGAATTCATTACAAGATAATAATCAGAACCTACTAGGACTTCCTAGTAGGTTTTTTCTTCCTAAGGATATAAAATGAATACAGAAATTAAAACATACGAACAAGGTATCGAAGAAGGAATCAAGCGTGCTTTTGATCTTCTTCAATCTGCTGCGGCAAACACAGACGATAACGATCGTTCAAATATTCTAAGTGACGCAGCAGAAGATATTCTTGAACATGCTCCTTCGTTCAAATCACAATGGTTAGAAATGAAGGAATACGGTAAACGCTTACGTGAAACTCTGAGTAAGTCTTATCCGCAAAAAGTTGCAGGAGAAGTTATATCTAGCGATCCTGTTCACGGCTGGCATTTTAAACCATCGGTTTCTTGGGAAGAAATCGGACATGGTACTAAACTTTATATGTTTAACCATCAATGTACGATAGATCCTAGTCTTGTGCTAAACAATATGCTCTGGCTTTATCGTAGACTTCCGCGTGGTTACGGAAGTGTTCCTCATATCGATAGATGTATAAACATATTAGCATTACAAACAGGAACTGACATAAGAGAGTTTTTAGGTGAAAGACAAAGTTCTGATAATAAAGATTAATAATATCCTAAGGAGTTTAAAATGCGTATTCTTTTGTTAGCTATTGTTCCTATCTATATTTGTCTTTGGTTGTTTTGTTTTGGTCACGCAATCAAAAACAAAAAGGTAATAGGTATCTTTGTTCTGTTTTTCCTCAATCCTTTTGCTCCATTTATTTATCTCGCTGTATTTAGAAGATAGTATTTGAATCGTATTCAATTACATATATATTAACTGTACTTGTACTTATAATTGTTATTGCTTGCAATTATATTTTATTTATTCATTAAGCATTAAGGAGATTAAGATGACTGAACTGAATGTAAGCGTTACCCGTCTGACTCGTGATATGGCTAAAGCTGCTAAAACTCTTAGCGACGCTGAAGCTCGTTTCCTGGTGGACTCTTATTATACGGTGCAAGAAGACCGTATCCGTAACGCAGCACAAACCCGCGAACTCACGAAAGCCGGTGAACCCAATGAACTGTTGGGTTGGCTTACCGACCAATCCGAAGTTTTGGAAGGTCAAATCAAACGTGCTTTGGACAAATATACCGAAGCACACAAGATGGGTTCCTGGATGCGTGAAATCTACGGCATTGGTCCGGTGCTCTCTGCTGGTCTTCTGGCTAACATCAGCATGAAGCCATGGAAGTGCGTTAATCCTAAAAAGAAATGCAAGCCGGAAGAACCTTGCAATCCTCAATGTCATCACGAGATCATTGAGACCGCTGGACAGATTTGGCGTTACGCTGGTCTTGATCCGACGCTGAAATGGGAAAAGGGTCAGAAACGTCCTTGGAACGCAACTCTGAAGACTCTGTGCTGGAAGATCGGTCAAAGTTTCATGAAGTTCTCTGGTCAAGATGAATGTTTTTACGGGAAGATTTATCTGGAACGGAAGAAGTTTGAGATCGAACGCAATGAACGCGGTGACAATGCTCAGCTTGCGGCTACCTTGAAGGAAAAGGTTAGCAAAACTACTGATGCATACAAGTCGCTTTCGGAAGGCAAGCTTCCTCCAGGTCAGATTGACGCAAGGGCACGTCGATATGCTGTAAAGATCTTCTTGTCCCATCTTCACGCCGAATGGTATCGTCGTGAATTTGGTAAAGAACCGGCAGCTCCTTTCGCAATCGGTATTCTCGGACACGCACATATGATCAATCCTCCTCATTGAGGAAGAGTGAACCAAGATCCAGGAGTGTACCTCTAGGCAAAAGTGAACCAATAAGAGCAAGTGTACCAAGATCGCTGTGTGAACCAAAACTCTCCGGGTTAATTTCCGGAGAGTCCTAAGTGAACCATATCTCCAGTTAGTAACATTGACTGTAAGTGAACCAGAGGCAAGAAGTGTACCATTTCATTGAAGTGAATCAACTCGAATGAGTGTACCATGACTCGATAGTGAACCACTCAAGTGAGCGTACCACGAATATGAGTGAACCGTTAAGGACGACTAGTAACATAAATAGCAAGTGAACCACAAAGATCTGAGAGTACCACTGCGAGAAAGTGAACCATCACTGTAGAGCGTACCATACTGTAAGAGTGAATCACAAAATCAGAGAGTACCAATCACACGGAATGAATCAATTTCGAAGAGAGTACCATTGCAACAGAATGAATCAATGATGTAAAGAGTACCATGAAAGTTAAGTAAACAAAAAGAAGCCCTCCTTAGGGAGGGTTTTCTTTTTTTACTCCTCGTTCGTATTTTATGATTTTCCTCTGGAAGAAAAAAGAATATGGACACTAGAACTATATTAGCAAAAATTATTACTCTTATTTATAAGACAAGATTGTTGAATAACTTAGAGAATGATGATCTTATTCGCACTGTTTTAGGGACCATCAAGACAGATTCTCCTGAGTTTAATTTCCTCGGAAATAACTCTCTTAAGAATTTTAAGGATATGTGCACCAGTCTTCTCGATGAGAAAGACTATATCCCAAAAGAAGTATTATCGCAGCAACTAAGTATCATTTTGGAAAATGATCCTAAACTGTTAGCAGTTATTAAAGAATCCATCGAGACTGAACATGATGAAGCTTCCAGTAAGCGTATTGTTACCAGTCATATCAAAACTCTTAACAATTACTACAAAGAACGTGTTGCCGTAGATATTCTGTCTAAAGCAACTTATGATCTAAAGTTCAATCGTAATAAAATTGCTAACTTTAGTGATTACTTAAAGAACACCTTAGTAGAACTAGAACCATTGACAAATATGGTTTCTAGCATGAAAGATCCTGCTGTTGTGAATGAAGTAGACTTTGAGAATCCTGATTCAGTTACGACGGTGTTTGAAGAAGTTAGAAATATCAATAACAACAGCGGTGTATATAAGTTTGGTTGGCAAGGTGCTAACCGGATGACACAAGGTGGTGTTCGTCGTGGTGAAGCAGTTGGTGTAGAAGCTTTGCAGCATAAGTACAAAACAGGTTCTACTTTGAGTATGTTTATGCAGATTGCGTTGTTCAATACACCCATTGTTACTAAAGCAGAAGCTGAAGCTAATAAGAAACCTTTGTTGCTGCGTATTTCGTTTGAAGATAGTCTCACCACCAATCTTCAGTTCATGTACCAGTACTTGAAGGAATCTGAAGGTATCCATGTCAGTAAGCGTGACTTTGAAGAGTTGCCTGCTGCTGAGATGAAAGACTATGTCATTCGTCGTCTGACAGCTACTGGCTTCCATATTAAGATGCGAAGGGTTGATCCATCTCAATGGACTTATTCTTCACTTCTGAATTACATTATCGAACTGGAAGCACAAGGTTATGCGGTTCATGTGTTAATGGTTGACTACCTGTTGATGATGCCTACCACTGGTTGTATTCAAGGTGCTTTGGGTGCAGATAAACGCGATATGGTGCGTCGTGTACGTAACTTCTGTTCTGCTCGTGATATTGCATTCATTACGCCATTCCAGCTATCAACTGAAGCGAATCAGCTACTAAGAAATGGTGTTCCTGAACATCAATTCGTCAATGAGATTGCTGAGAAGAACTATACAGACGGCTGTAAGACGATTGGTCAAGAGTTAGATCTTGAACTCTATGTCCATTGCTTCATTCATAAGCGTAAGAAGTATTTAGCGTTACGACGAGGTAAACATCGTGGTCGTCCTGATATTCCTGTAGAAGATAAATTCTGCATGTACAAATTCCCTGCTTTGAATATTCCTGTATTGGATGATATCAATGGGGATGATGCTTCGTTTACTAAGCTACCTAAGGACTATGAAGATGGTTCTGGTAATATTCTAGAAGAAGTAATCGGTTAAAGGAAACTTATGATTCATAAAAAGAAAAGTAAGGACACGTTGTTAAAGAGACTTATACGTAAGTATTTTAAATTTAACGACAATATCAGATTAACTGATATCGAGTTCAAGCTTGATAAAGCTGTAAAAGAAGGAAGCATGTTCAGGATTTGTGGCACTATTTACTATCCAACTTGTCCTCCTCCTCACACTGATAAAAACTGGTATATCAAAATTTGTGCTGTGGTTATTTTTGGTGTTAAAGTTTTATCTTTTACTGCTATTAATCTTGACCACAATAAAGTTTAAACAAACTAAGGATAACAATTAATATGAACATCGAACGCGCAGAAAAACAATATCTCGACGGCTTAAGCCATATCTACCATAACGGTACTGATCTAAAGAACGCTCGTACTGGAGAAGTATGTCGTACAGTCATCAATCTCGATATGACTTATGACGGTACCACGAATAAAGCTCCGATTCTTACTACTCGTAAGATCGTAAATCCCTATCTTCCGATTGCTGAATTCCTCGGATATATTCGCGGTGTTCGTTCAGCAGCACAAATGCGTGCTCTCGGTACTAAGTCGTGGGACGCTAATGCGAATGAAAATGCTGCATGGTTAAACAATCCTAACCGTGTAGGTGAAGATGACTTGGGATTGATTTATGGCGCTGTAGCTAAAAATTGGCCGGTCGATACGAATCCATACGCTGATATTTATTCTCGTAAACAAACAATCGATCTTTTCCATAAAGTCTATAATAATTTAAAGAAGGGTATTGATGATCGAGGTGAAATCATTACCTTCTGGAATCCTGGTATGTTCCATCTTGGATGCTTGCGTCCTTGTATGTACGAGCACCAGTTTTCTTTGTTAGGTGATGATCTATATTTGAACTCTACTCAGCGTAGTAGTGATTGGCCTTTGGGTACAACTGCTAATATGGTTCAAGTCTGGTTGTTCTTGCGTCTGATGGCGCAGATCACTGGTAAGAATCCTAAGTATGCTTACCATCGTAATGTGAATTGCCACATTTACGGTAATCAGCTAAAAGACGTTCCAACACAATTAGAGCGTCCTATGTTAGCTGAACCGACGATTGATATCAATCCGGATATTAAGACGTTGGAAGATCTGGAAACTTGGGTAACTGTAAATGATTTTATCATCACTTATCCTGAAGCACATCCTCCTATTAAGTACGCATTTTCAGTATAAATATAAGTAATGCTCACAGAGAGGGTTATCCTTCTCTGTGAGTTTGTTTTTTGTTTGATCATATATTTATTAATTGTCCATTAAAGGAGATTGTATGTCTAAAGAACAGACAATTGCATTCCTCAATAAACACGGGTTTACAGTGATTGCAGACAGTGGCGATCGAGTATGGTTAGATTCTTTAGGCAAAGAAGCGTATGATGTGCCTATTGTTCAAATTCTCGTGTTTCGTAATTCCGTAGGAACTTTTTCAATCGATATCAATGGAGGTGGCTTTTTAGCACCTTTGTTTGGGTTAGAACGCGAACTACTTCAGTATCTTGATAACTTTCATCCGGGATGGAAAGATCCTGGAGATTAAATAGAAGAGACTCCTTAGAGTCTTTTCTATTTTTAAGACAACTAACTATATTTTGATTTTTTATTAAAACAATAGGAGTCTATTATGAACATCAGGTTTAGAAATGTATTTTTAGGTATTGGTGGTTTCCTTACACTGTTAGTACTTCTGATGAGTGACCCGGATGGTGGTTTGATTAAAAACCTTCCGTTTGGTGCAGGAACTCTCAGTATTCTTATTGTTCTTGTTAGTAGTATTCTGTATATTGGTGTACTCCATCTAGGACGTAAATCCTTGATCGATTATATCAATCTAGAGCAATACTTTAAGAAAGCTTTGTTAACGCCAGAAGGCGCTGGTTTAGCTCTGATCGGTGTCGGTTTAATGATGGTTAGTATTGCACTTGTTATTTTGGCGGCAGTAAAATGAAATTATGCAAGAACCAGTCATTACAACTACTGATGCTTTTGCATTCAGTAAAGAGTATTTTATTGCCATAAAAGAAGCACTGATAAAAAACGAAAATACTAATAACATCCATTTTGTTATCCACGCTAATAACAATAATCTTAAATTGGAAAATGTTCCTGTTTACAGAAGACATTATAGTTATGAAGTGGTGTATTCAGTGGACGTTAAAACACTGAGAAAACAACACTCAGATATAGATTTATTAACAGCAAGTGTAATGAATACACTTTATAATCAATTCAAACCTAGATTGGTTATTCACTAACAAACAAGTATACCAACAGGATTATTTCCTGTTGGTATATTTTTACTGTTTTTGGAATTCTGTGCTATATATTCTACTATGAAAGTATATTTATGAAGAACTTTATTAAAAGGCTTATTGCTGGTAAAGAACTAAACGAATTAAATAGATGGAAAGTATATTGGCAAGAATACAGGCAATGGTTAGCTAACTATCCTACCATTGCTATGACCTTAGATAATCTTAGAAATGAAATAGATGGACAAAAGAATAAAAATTGTTCCCATCCTCCTACCCGTAAAGGACCTTGGGATATTTCTGGGCTAAGAAAACATCTTACTAGAATTTACGCTAGAGAAGAAATTGCTACTCTAGATGATTTTACTCAAGACTGGACCTGTATGGAAATCAAACAAGTCGATAAGACTACAGAAGAACAAAAAGATGCTCGTATCGCTGAATTAGAAAAGCAATTAAAAGATGCTTCTGATTTAGTAATTGAGCAGCAAAGAACTATTAATACGCTTCGCACTGTATGTGGTGAAGCTTACGAACTTGCTGGTTCTTATGAGAAGGTTCATTTGCAGGCTCTAGATAATCTTTACGCAGCTTCTATTGGACAACCATTACCTCATCCGACATTCTTACCTATCGAATAATGAAGGAATATATCATGCCAATACATAAACAGATGCAGGAAACTGTAGCTAAGGTTTTAGGTTACGAACAAGCGTGGACTAAGAATTACGGTCACGGTACTAACAACGATGGCAGTGACGTCCTTCTGTGGACTAAGGACGAGAACGGTAAGTTAATGATGGGGTGGAATCCTCAAGAAAACGATGCTGATCTCTTTAAGCTTTGTCTTCAGATGGGCGTGACCGTAGAACTTGATAAAGATACGCAAACAGTTACTGCTACTTATATCAGTCCTTTAGGTAATCCAGGAAAACTTCCTAATGTAGTTAGTGCGTTTTATGGCACGCTAGACTTTGTTCCTGTTGCTCGTAGAATCGCTTTTAGCGCTTGCTATGAAATGGCAAAAGCGATTCTTCATAAAAGAGATAAAGCTAACGATTGTCAACCAGCTTTAGTAGATAAACCATCCACGGGTCCGGTAACTACGATTACATTAGATAAATCTAAAACTCAGTATTACATTCCAAGTCCTGTAAGAAAAGAATAATAGAAGTATGAACTCTGCACTTTATATACTTCACATAGTAGATGATTTTGGTAATCAAATTCGTCCATGTGATCTTCCCTATGATGTTTATGTAACTCGTTATAATTTCTTTAACGAGGCATATTAAATCGGAGAACAATAATGTTTAAGTTTGGAACCATAGAAGAATTTCACGTATGGTCTTTCTGGAGATTTTATTGGGCTAGAAAAGGTTTCTGCCCAGCTCATACTAGATACTTTGCAAACCTCTTTGGTCGTTTGTATTTCCATAAGACTGGTAATAATCAATCGTACAGAAGGTTTTCTGATGATGACTATATTTTCGGTCCTCTGACTGTCGCAAAGGTAAATTATAAAGCGTTTAGTCTTGCGCTTAGTAGTGCTAATGAAGATGCTGAAGATAAATACTGTTCTTTGACTGGATATGCATTTGGTTATGGTTTCAGATTAAACCTACCACATATCGTTAAGCCTTTTAAGGTTAAAGTTAAAGCAGATAGTTGGGATGAAGCCACTATTGCTCGATTGGGTAGAGATTGGTACTATAACTACTATACTAGAGAATATGGTTTTTCTATTCATGAAGGTCATTTCTCAATTCGTTATGGTGTTCAGAATGACAATGGTTATGGTAGCAAAGTTCCTAGAAGATATTGGGGTTGCTTCCTTCCTTGGACGCAATGGCGGTTTGTAAGACATAGTCTTTATAACGATAAAGGTGAAATCTTCTGTCATTATTTAAATAAACTTGATAAGAAGATTACAGATGTGTATGAATTAAAAGGAAAATGCCCTGCTGTTCATTTTCTTATTGAAGATTATGATGGTGATCTAATTGTCGCTAAAACTATTCTCGAAGAAAGAGAATGGCATAAAGGCGAAGGTTGGTTCAAATGGCTTTCTTTCTTTGTTAAACCTATGATTAATACTGTTCTTGATATCGAATACAGTCATCAAGTAGGTAGAGGAAAACACTCTTGGAAAGGTGGTTTAATGGGGCATTCAATCTCTATTAAACATATTGACAATCGTGAAGAGGTGTTCCGTAATTATTGTAACGAAGAGCATAGATGTAAAGAAGGTAAGTACCGAATTAAATTCATCAAGAAGCTTGAGCTTCATGAAGTCGATCAGTACATGCCTAAAAAGAAAGTAGAAGATACTTGTGATGAAGTAGCTAAGAAGCAATAAGAAACATCCACCAGAGAGCAATCTCTGGTGGATGTCTTTACGCTTGTGTAGAGAGTGTTACGTAACCCGATAGATTCACTCTCTCAGGTTTACCACCAGTCACGAGTCTAACAACGTTCGTTAAGAAACGATACTGGAACAAATTAAGATCAATAACATCATTACCAATATGAGGATGGATTTCAACTATGTTATCTTCTTTCACCGTTTTGAGCGGATCAATCGAGAAAATAGTTTTATACTGATTATCCAACAACTGAATAATAGTACCATCGTCATACGGTGTAGTATATAAAGATACCGGAATATTACCGTCAATGAGATCATGAATGATCTTACTGATAGTCGGTGAATACAGATAATGATGATCAGAGATAACGTTGAATCATTGATCGTAGGTTCTTTGAACACTTGGTTAAAGAGTCCAGAGATACGATTGTTAAGTTCTAAATTCTTCTCATATAAAGGTAAGGTATCTAAACCAGTTACTTCTTTAATAGGAATCAACGGTTCAGAAAGAACGTAAGGATAACCGTTTAACGGATCTGCTAGTCTTACGGTGTTATCGTCTTCAGAGAAACGAATAGTCCTTCTGTCTTTTAGTTTACCTCTAACAAAAATAGAGAATACTCTATCGTCACGAATATCATAAAACTTATTACGAGTAAGAACACCGTTATTCACGAAGCCTCTGATTTCGTTCTTATTGATATCAGCTTTATCTAAGGTATAACCATGCATACGAATATGAATCGATTGCTTTTCTTTAGTGTAATCTAAATAGGTTTTATTGCAGATAGAAATATATGGAAGATTAATGAAATAATCTAACTGGTAGTTAAGCTTCTTACCATTTACAAACACATCGATAGAACGATATGGAAGGTCAATCGGATGTTTTTGTAGTCCAGTACCTCTATCTTCTTCAATCGTTAACGGGAAGAACAATACACCATCAACAATAGGAAGTTCGAGATCATAGACAACCGGTTGATCTAAATAAACAATCTTAACCTTCTTACCTTCTGATTCATTTACAGTAAGAGTGTTACCAGTAATAGTGCAACGACTAGAGATTTCGGTGATATCTTCCCAGTTACTTATTCTAGTTACACCATTGAAATAAGCAGAAAGGATTTTGTATTCAGCGTCTCTTAAAGTGGCTGTGCCGTTATGCTCTAAGTAAGCACCAAAATGAGTAGGAGTAGTTCCTTTAAGGAACTCTACATATTTAGTATCTTCGCTAGAAGCTGTATACATAGGACCGTTCGTAATAAACGTTCCAGTAAACTCACCTCTCACGTTGTATTCAAAAGCGTAGGATTGATTCTGATACAAATAAGGAACTTCGATGTTACGATCTGCTGTATCTAATACCACAGGAGAATAACCAAAGTAATAAGCAACGCCGTTATACCCAACAGCAGAAGTAGCAAGTTCCTTACTGATCTGTTTAATTTGTGTAGCAGAAGCTAAATTAAAGTAATCACTATTCTCTAAGGTTTCTGCTCTTAGTTCAGTGATCGTATACCCTGTATTAGAGAGAACATTTAGTTCTACTTCTTGCGGAAGTTTATACAGCTCATGCAACTTTAGCGAGCTGTGAATCAATTCTCTCTTTAAACCAGATTTCCGGGTATACAGAACGATGATCTTATCCGAAATAGAACCAGTGGTTAACTCCGACAGCGTGGTCGCTTGATTATTGACAAAGCTAGTATATAAGCTATAGTCTTTATCACTGACATTCCGTACCGCATATTCTTTATGTTCATAAAAGAATAATCCTTTCGTTACTAATTCATTGTCAGTTGAGATATAGATTTCATTATCGTCATCATACTGAATCCGATTGATAATCTTATCCCTAAACAACAAGTATTTTAGCTTGTTGTCTTTAGTCGATTCAAACGTTCTCAACGAACCAATACTCACCTTTTCTTTCGATAAGATCGATTGGTCGTAGAGAATCTCGATATAACTATTATTAGGAATATTCAGGTTTAAGTTATCGGTATAGTAACCGTTGACATACACGATTGTGTTACCACCGAACGTTTCGTAGTTCTTGATCTTCGTTTGAATAGCGACCTTATCAACATTAGTCGATACTAAACTTAACTCGCATTGAATACCGATCTTGTAAGTAAGAGAACCAAATTCATCAGAATTAAAATAACTATTGCTATATACCCGCAGATACTTAAAGGACTTAATATCGAATGATCTCTTTAACGATTCATTGGAACGAATAGCAATCAAGATACTATTTTCATCAATGAACGAGTAAAAGATATGTTGTCTAGGGAACAAAACACCATGTTCGTTATACACTTGTAAAATGTAATTACGAACATTCATATCGTCTTGTACATTATACCAGACATCTCTAAACCAATTCTTATCTTGCTTTAACAAGTTCAAGAAAGTAGGATTGAGATTACCTATGACAAACACATGAAATGAATCAGTATTGTCAGGTAAAGACTTCATTACGTTATACACTGTCACCGATCGCTTAACAGGAAAATCAGCTTTGTTTACTCGATTAAGAGCAAAACAATATTGTCGATCTTGAGAAGGAGCACAGTAAATATTTTCTATCGCAAACTTCTGTATTTCATGCATTTACTCCTCCTTGTAATCTCTGGTAATGCCGATTAACGCTTTCAAGAATTCATCGCCTTTACCACGCTTATCTAATTTGTCAACGATACCAGCGATATAACTCTTCTTAAAAGAGCGTTGGGTCAGAGAGGAGTACACTAGACTAATCCATGTCGGAGGATGTTCTAAGGATAACATAGCGAGTTCTTTACCCATGTTACCGATCCAGTTATTGGCGACCAGATTTACCATTACGTTCAAGTCTAAGTTCTTTAAACGAATGTTCTTCGTCACATCGTAACACGCTTTACAGAAGTCTTCGATGTTTTCCAAATCACCGATTTGATCTTTCACTTCTTCCAGCAATTTCGGAATGATAATGTCATCTTGACTTCTGACTAATAACTTAGTGAAATCATCGTCTGTGTAATTATCCGTGAACAATCTGGAATAGTAAATCAATGCAAGTATCTTTAATTGCAGTTGATTGTTCATATCCAAGCCGAATTTCTTGGTTAAATTATCTGATAGCCATGTAGCAAAGGCAAAGTGTGCTAGTTTGAGAGTATAAAGAGCGCTCTCTTTTTCCACAAACCACATTGCAGTAAGAATAAATCTCTGAAGCGCAAGCTGATATTCGCTTTCGTTTCTGATTTCATAGCTCTCTTTATCATCAGACAGTTTCACGCAACTTCTAAGATCAAGCGCAATCCATTTGTTCTCGACGTTGATGATTGGATGATTAAATACCGGAATACTCTTTTCAACATCGCTTAACCCATACAGGATAACAGGGTTAAGCGTTACATGTAAATTAGAGAACGGTTTGATCTTTACTTTCTCTTTTTCCTTAATATAAATGTAGTCTATAGTGATGTATCTATTAATATTTGCTATAGTATCTGCATTGTTAATGAGTTTAAGCGTTTTAAACTGATATGGTTCTTTAAGTAACATAGCCTTTTTCCTTTGGAAAAATAGTGTGAATTTATTCAAAAAATTGTTTTACTTTTTGGTTAGGAGTGTTTAAGATGACCGATATCATCAACGCCGCACCGATGGTGGTGGATTTAGGTACTAGAGATCTCAGTACCCGTACTGTTCCCGCTACACCATTGCAGATTCCACAGCATCTACCGAAGTTTTATATTTTCTCTGAGAAAGGCCCGATGGGTCCTTCTTATATTGACTTCGATAGTGCCTCGTTAACTCAAGTTTATGGTGATGATACTTTTGATGTAAATAAAAAGTATTACACTCACCAAACGCCGTTCCTGCAAGCAGTCGCTGCTGCTGGCAATAACTGCGTAGTGCACCGTTTAAGCGCACCGGATGCGAAGGACGTTGCTAACGTTGCTTTGTATCTTGACGTTCTTCCGACTCAGGTTCCGCTGTATGTGAAGAACTCTGACGGTTCTATCGATCTCGACGAGAGCGGTAATCCTGTCACGCAAAAAGATGGCGACGGTGCCGTCATGACTATCGCTGGCTATAAAGTGGCATGGGTGCTTGACAAGACTGTTGCTGCTGTTGGTACTTATCAACGTGGTCTTCTGACCCAACGTGATGGTATTCAAGTAGACGGCGCAACGCAGTCGACTCAATATCCGATCTTTGAATATGCTGCTGCTGACGCTGGCGAAGGCGGTAACAAGCTTGCTGTGAAGATGTATGCAGCAATGCAATCGGATATCGTTCCGTTCCAGTCGAACATTCTGCAAGATGGTAAGATGTATCCTTACTACTTCCAGATGGTGAAGATTGCTGACGCTATCACTGGTAAGACCAATTCCGTTCTGAATAGCTTCGGTGCCGAATACACGAAGTTTGTTACCAAGGACAATGGGATTGATCCGGCTAGTGGTGCTGTGATTGATCTGGAAAAGGTTATCACTGATCAGTATATCGATCTGCCTGTTAATCTGGCAACTGGTCTTGGTACTGTATATGTGTATCAGAACAATCTGGATACTGTTGCTGGTATGTTCTATAACAGTGAAAAGAACCTGGCTGATCCGCATCGTGATAACGTTATCAACAACACGGAAGATAACCGTCACGCTCTGAATATTCTGTCGTTCACCAGCTCCAATGGTTCGCCGTATCAGTCGATTAAACTCGTTGATACTGCTAATACTATTCGTCTGACTAAGAACACTAACCTGTTCTTGTCTGGTTCTTCGGATGGCACGATTACTGAAACTCTGCTTGACTCGTTAGTTATCGCTGATATGGATAACTACAATAATAGTCTGCATCAGTATAACGACCTCGTGATGCATCCTGAATCGATTATTTACGATAGTGGTTTTGCGCTTGCTGCTAAGAAGGCGATTGCCAAATTCATTTCCCGTCGTAAAGATACCTTCGTCGCTCTGTCTACTTACGCTCACAATGCTCCGTCGACTCAACTTGCTGACCAGTATTCGGTCGGTGTAGCTCTGAAGACTATGATGGAACTGTATCCTGAGTCTGCTACTTTTGGCACTCCGGTCATGCGTGGTATCATTGTCGGTGGCTCTGGCTATCTGATTAATTCGTTGTATACTAAGCGTGTTCCGCTGACCTATGAAGTTGCTTACAAAGCAGCGCGTTACATGGGTGCTAAGAACGGTGCATGGAAGAACGGTTTCTGCTTCGATAAAGCTCCTCTGAGCGTTCTGACTCAAATCAAGAATATCGATGTCACTTGGGTGCCGACTTCTACTCGTAATACGCTGTGGGGTGTGGGTCTGAACTTCGTACTGAATTATGAAGTGCGTCGTCAGTTCTTCCCGGCTCTGCAAACGGTTTATGAGAACGATACTTCTGTTCTGAATAGCTTCTTCACCGCTGTGGCTATTGCATACCTGAATAAGGTGTCGCACGCTGCGTGGCGTGAATATTCGGGTAGTATTAGTCTGACTAATGCTCAGCTCGAAGAAGCAGTTAATTTGTTCGTAGCTAATCAAGTTAAAGACAAGTTCGACAACAAGTTTGTTATTGTTCCGAACGCTACTGTTACTGAACTCGATAACCTGCGCGGGTATAGTTGGACTCTGCCGATCAAGCTGTACGCTAACAACATGAAGACCGTCATGACGACTTATGTCGAAGCGTATCGTATGACTGATCTGGAAGGTTAATAGGAGAGTAAATTATGAGTCGTCTTACTGATGCTGTTATTAATGGCGCATATACGCGTAGCATAGATCGTCCCATGCTTGATCTCAAGTTTGGTGGACAACAAGGTTGGGCTCCGAACCTGACTGAATGGGTAAGCAATCAAGCTTACGTTTCTCGTCCTCTGGTCTGTATCATGCTGGAAGCACCGAAGATGTTTTCGGCGATGCCTGATAGCCAGAAATGGATTTCTAGTCTTAAGGCTCTGTTTGAACTGCATGCTCGTAGCATCGATGGTTTCAATGCAGGTCTTAAGGTTGATGTTGAAGAGCACGCTATTGGCGGTGCTGGTGAACAACAACAAGAAATTGTTAACGTTACTCGTGAACGTTCGCAACCGAAGTTCCAATTTATCGAAAAGTATGGTCGTCCGATTCAAACTTTATTCGATTATTGGATTCGCTACGGCATGATGGACCCGGATACTAAATTTGCTTTACTCGGTGGTATGGGTAAAACTGAAGTGAAGGATCTGTTAGCTGATTGGTATTCGGCCACCTGCTTGTTCATGGTTCCCGATCCTCTGCATAAGAAAGTCGACAAGGCTTGGATCACTACCAATATGTTCCCGCTGAGTAATGGTGACATCACTGCAAAACGTGATCTTACCACTTCGCAGGAAATGTTGACGTTGGATATTGAGTTCTCTGGTATCTCTCAGTTTGGTCTCGGTGTGAATCAATTCGCACAGAACATTCTGGATAATATCAATACGCTCAATGCTGATCCGTTTATGAAGCCTAGCTTCGTTACGAAGATCTCTGCTGACGTTGCTGCTGCTAATACCAATGGCTACGAGTCTCTCGTAGAAAGCGTTGGTAAAAACGCAGTGACCAGTATGGGTAGTTAATCTACATTATCAAGACTACTAGAGAGAGCAATCTCTCTAGTAGTTTTTTATTTCTATTACTGATACCGTTAGAGGGTTTACCCTCTAGTGATACTTTATACTTTGATTAGAATTCCTTATAATTGGGAGGTTATTGTGGATGTGATTAAGTTTACCGAAACCGTATTTAGCGAAAAGAATAAAAAAGGTGTTCTCGTACCTGATTCTGACGGTTATTATACTGTAGTAGTTGGCGCGTTAAATAGTTATAACAGCGCTGGTGAATACTATACTGCGCAAGATGCGTTACAACTGTTTGAAAACTCGTCTCATTTCATGCGTCGTGTGAAAAACGGTGCATTGTATTCTGAACTCGGACATCCGAAGAAACATCCGGATATGTCGATGGAACAGTTCTATCAACGAGTAATCTCGATTGAAGAAACCAATATCTGCGCTCACTTTTCTGAAGTGTGGTTAGACTTCCAATTTGGTAAGAATAACCCTGAATTAAACAACCCAGATCTGATTGCTATTTTAGCTAAAGTGAAACCTGCTGGTGCAAAAGCAAATGCATTGCAATTAGCACTGGAAAATCCCAAGCAAAATGCTGCTTTCTCGATTCGTGGTTTGACGGAAAACAAATACGTGAACGGTCGTGTTGAACGTCGTTTAACGAATATCATTACCTTCGACCATGTTACTGAACCGGGTATTAAGATTGCTGATAAAGTAATGGCCCCTGGTTTAGAGCAACGCATTGCTAGCGAAGGTTATCAAGTCAGTGAAGCTATTGATACCATTATCGATAAAAGTGTGTTTAAGAAGGTGCTGTCTAATAGCATGTCCCATGTTGGAATGGAGAGTAGCAATCGTGAACTCTTCAATGACATTCTGAAGACCTTAGACGGCAAACAGAAAACCAATCGCTTAGCTAATTGGTGATCGTTATGAGTTGGCAATGTAAACTGTTAGACATTGTTGGACTTAAATTTGTACAGCTAGAACCTACTCCTACTTGTAATATAGTTGGTGAGACTCGATTAGTGGATTCTGAAGGTAAAGAATATTCTTTTAAACAGCTTCCTATAGGAACGATGTTCTATCTTCCTAAAGATGCCGATATGAAAGAATGGCCTTGGTATCTAGCAAAACAAAATCGTATTTCTGATTACTATTTCCAACATAACTCTCATCGTCAACCTTTATTCGTTGTTCTTCCTGGACACACTCTTTTTGTAGTAGACGGAAAGTGTTACAGTGGAGAAGAAATGTACGGAGGTTGGACAGTCACTGGAGAAGCTCCTAATATCACGGTAAATCCTTCTATTGATATTACTGGTTTCTATCATGGCTTCTTAGCTAATGGTGTTATTTCTGATGATGTAGAAGGTAGAAAGTTTCCTGTTTAAAGATAAGACTGCTAGGGTAATACCCTAGCAGTCTTATTCTGTGTTTGAATTTTCTATGGTTACATATATACTAATTGATCACGCTAGCATACTTTCACACATAGTGAAGGCTAGTTTACTCTTTGAAAGGAGACGATCATGAAGGCACGCGACATTTCCGCGTACCTGGCGACCCACGCTGCTTCTACGGTGTGGGCGTTCGGCGTCGTTCGTGAGGATGAATCTGTCCTCGCGTTCGGTACTGAGAATCAACATGGGGATAAAACCCGTGTTGGTTCTGTTACCTACCACGGTGTGGAAGGTGACGAGCACTTCTTAGTGCTCCAGTACCCGAACTCGGAAAACGAGTTCAGGGCGCAGTCGCTGTCGGACTTGGGTTGGTTTCTTTGGAAACTGGCGCAGACCGGTGGTGACTGGGAAACTGCATCCGATTGGATGCGTTCCCATTTAACTACAGGTG
>Ga0196971_1000098_pt1 | contig 83718 bp, 66 predicted proteins | sample S1v_1013CmetaG_FD_148660 | JGI IMG/M metagenome (GOLD analysis project Ga0196971, IMG submission 148660) | Soil microbial communities from Anza Borrego desert, Southern California, United States - S1+v_10-13C | ecosystem: Environmental > Terrestrial > Soil > Desert | place: USA: California...
ATGCGATTTTGCCCTGCGGCTTTTGTGATTTCGTTACTTCTTCAGTGATTCATTTTCATTCACCTCTTAACATCTCACCTGATTCATTTTCTGAACCTTTTCTCTATCCGTTCACCACAGCAGCTTTACAGCTTTTGCAGCGTAGAGTGGTTTGGTAAGTCTGTCAGGACTTCCTTACCGATACTTCATTCCTATTTCTAGAAATTGTATCATCTTTATTACAGCATGTTTAAGAACGTCCAATTCTCAACTTCACGGCACAAACAAATTTCACAAATTAACACAAATTAAAAAGGAAATTTTAGGAGTGCACTTCGTGCATGCAAATTAACACAAAGAATCGCAGACACAGATTTCGCAGATTTCGCATAAAAGGAAACAGAAGATAGAAAGAAACCAAGATAACCCGGCGAACAGGTCTCACAGATTCCATTGATGCTGAGTAAATCAAATTTAACTATGCCGGAACACGCCAACCTTAGCAAAGACAAGATTAGTTATGGCGTGTTCCTACAAATGACTATGTAAAAGTTTGATATGGCGTGTTCCCACAAATGGCTATGTAAAAGTTTGATATGGTGTGTTCCCACAAATGACTATGTAAAAGTTTGATATGGTGTGTTACCACAACCGTCCATGTAAAAGAATAGATGGGTTGATCCCTCAAATCCATGTTTATGATGAATCAAGAAAATGTCTATGTAAAAAGTGTGATAGGGCGTGTTCCACAAATCCATAATTATGATGAATCATGAAAATATCCATGTAAAAAATGTGAAGAAGATATTTTTCTTATTACTCACAAGTCACTTTAATTCATCTTAAGTCACTTTAAGTCACTTCTATCAGACCGGCAGAAAGTCACTAATGACCAGCATGATTTTATTTGTAATGTTTGTAGTGCCATTCATTAAACATAAGGAGGATAAAAAATGGCACGTGTATCTAGTAATGTGATAGGAAACTTCAGCGGTAAGCTGGGTAACCTGTCAGCCAGGATCAATCACGGCAGGACAATTCTTGCCGCGCGTCCTGCCAGCTTCAATGCACCGATGGATGCATCAGCAATTGAGCGCAGGAACATTTTCCTGGCAACCTTAAAATTCGCGACACAGGTTGCGAATCTGCCGGTGCTGAAGAAGGTGTGGGCAAAGGTAAAGCCCAGCGAACTTTCCGAAGCCAACCAGATTGTGAGTGCTAATTACAAGTACTCCTCTGCTACAAAGCCGACAGTTGATAACATCATTACTCCGGGCGGATTCGTACTTAACATTCAGAATACACTTCTGGATGCGGCGAAACTGACCGCGGATATTCCGGCACTGAACACAGTGGCGATTATCGATCCCGCTGAAAACATCTGCAACTTCAGTGCAGTAATCTGTTATCACACACCTTTAGCCGAAGGTGATGACCCGTACAATATTATTACTCTGTCAAAGGATGTACCCAACTTCCAGTTCGGGGTGCAGTACAACCTTCAGCTGGATCTTAATATTGCACAAAAAGCGATAGCAGCTAAGTATGACGGCAGTATTGTTTATCTGGCTGTGGTTCCTAAGACAGCTGATGACAGGGTGCTGCAGTATTCATCGACTTTTGTTGCAGCGTTCTAGGAAGACGGCGAATCACTGGGGATTACTCAGGGGTTCGCCTCTTTTAACAATGGTCATTAGGTGGTCATTAAGTAGTCATTAGGTTGTCATTAAGTAGTCATTAGGTGGACATTAAGTAGTCATTAAAAAAGTCATTCAATAGTCATTCTGTTGTCATTCACTGGTCATTCGGTTGTAAGGCAAAAAAGTTAACAGTCATTAGGTTGTCATTAGGTAGTCATTAAGTAGTCATTAAGTAGTCATTAAGTTGTCATTTTTGGATCCGCGAAGATCCGCATAATCCGCGGTATCCGCGTTCTATAAAACACAGGAGATTTTATGGCGAAATGTATATGCAGTGAGAGAGAGACTCTCAAAAGGATTCAGCAGGATATTGCTTCACTGCTGAAGGTTACAATCATCAACGGGAACAATGATCACATCACATATTCACGGGATGAGTTTCTTCAGATGCTGTACAGCAGGCCGAAGGAAGCAGCGAGGAGGAGTTTTTCGGTTGTGGATAATGTAACTAAGCTGGTAACACTAGTTAACCTGGTTATACTCACTTATCTGGCATTGCTCAAATGACGGAGGCGGAGAGTGATTGAAGTAGACAGTAATGAGTAAGGAGTAAGGAGTAAGGAAGGAAATTCCAAATCTCAAATCACAAATAACAAATAAATTCCAATAATTAAATTCAAATAAGAATGAAACAGGAAGTCTAAGTAAGTAGTAAGTAGAAATTTAAAAGCAAGCTGATTTTACAAATTGCACAAATTCGTCTGCGGCGATTAAAAAGAAAAATAAAATGGAATAACTCAAATGAAAGAATTGAGCAAAGAAGAGAAAAAATATTTTGAGGATCTGAAGAATTTAAAACCCCTGCCATTGGATCCTATTCCATCGAGGCCGGGAGATCGTTTTCAGATCCGTGAAGATCCGCCTGATCCGCTAAATCCGCGGTCTATTGGGCTTAAAAACAACATCAATATTAAACCGGAGGTAATTAGAATGGAACCATTAAGTAATTCAAAAACTTTATGGGGATTCGGGATAGCAGTGTTCATTTACATTGTACAGAACATTCTCATTATGCTGAACGTCGCTGGTCCCGACAACCTGATCATGAAATCTATCATTGAAGCCGTCATCGCCATTGCGGGTTTCTTTGGTGTGTACGGAATCAGGGATGCGTTAAGGAAAATGAATTTGTAGCTCGTATGAATGTATGGGTTGTATGAATGTATGGGTTGTATGAATGTATGGGTTGTATGAATGTATGGGTTGTATGAATGTATGGGTTGTATGAATGTATGAAGAACCCATAAATGTCATAAACATACAACCATACAGCCATACAAAATAGTAATTATTCAGACATACAGTCATACAAACATATTATCCCGGAGGTATTACATGGCGGTAATTAGAAAAAATTCACAGGATATATTACTCAGAGAGCTATCCGGAAGAGTGGGCGGTATTATAATTAAGCATTGTAATGGCAAAACATATATATCAGCAAGGCCAAGAAAGTTTAATGTTTCCAAGAGTCCTGAGAGTATAGCGAGAAGAGAAAGGTTCAGAACTACCGCGAAATTCGCCTCCTTTATTAATCGTATTCCAATGATATCCGCAGTATGGAAAGAACTAAAAAATGAGAAGGGAATTTCTTATTGTAAGATATGCAAATATAATTTTCATAAATGCGATGGAAATAACCTTAGCATAAAAAATGTTATCACTCCCCCACACCACCATTACCGGATCAAAGACATTGTTCTTTATGAGGATAACTTTGAAATAATGATGGAGGATTGGTTTCAGCCCGAAGAAAATGATAAGATGATTTTAATTATGGCATTACTTGATCCGATAGAAAAAGGAGTTGATGTATTTCACCTGATGGATATTTCTGCTAATAGTTTGGATGATTTCAAAATATGTCTCACCAACGATCAGTTACGGCAATGTGAGAGATATAAAAGATTTATAATGTATGCAGCGATGATCTGGCAGAAGGAAAATGACATAAAGTGGTCAAACACATTCGCAATGCAAGGGTATTTGGATACAATATTAAATATGAATCTTCAGGTGGTTTAATTTCCATTTTTGCTTCGCTATCCATACAGCTTTATTGTTCTGAAATAGAACTTTGCGAAGGTTCCATATTGAAATTCGGGTTAGAGAAGTGAAACTGACGGACAGAATCTTGCTCCTTTATGACAACGTCTAATCGAGGGTAAAACTTACTTCAAAACGTTTAAATTTTACTATCAGCTTCTTAGAAAATTCTATTTGAGAATGCCGAATTATATGTTTCATTAATACTGTGTTTTGTAATAATTAGCGACAATCTGGATAGGTCTGGTTCGGTAATTTCAACAGCATTAAATTGTTTCAGGAATTTACTTAATATTATTTTAGTAGTGGTATTACAAAAAATATAATACTTAATATTAAGATCCGGATGTGACTGATACAATTCAAGTACTTGTGAATCGCTGATCGAGTAAAACTGAGAAAAGAAATTGTTATAAAATTCATTTTGCAACTCAATCTGGCTATTTTCAAATCTTAATTTGAACCAATGTAAATTCATTATTCTCCTTCTTATAAAAATTCGTTATATGCACTATAGATAATAACCAGATCCTATAATGCAAGAGAATATCATTTACATCATCATTTTTTGCTCCAAATGGGTTAAATCAGAACCAAGTACAGGTAAGACATTCTATTTTAATATGTCTGTAAAATATAAGTCCTGATAAGCCAACTGTGCCAGCGATTACCATGTACAAATTTCTGCATGAAGGTAAAAACAGAAAAGTGAAATAGATGAAGTACTTTTATTATCGAATACCAGCTAGATAAGTAACATAAATGTATTTTCAGTCCTGAATCAAAAAATGGAAAGTTGATCCAACTCCTAACTCTGATTCAACCCAGATTCTGCCGCCATTCTGTTCAAGAATTCTTCTGCATTCAGCCAAACCAATGCCCGTTCCAGGAAATTTCTGCCTATTATTTAAGCGCACAAACAGATCAAATATTTTCTCCTGATATTCAGGGGCTATACCTATTCCGTTATCTTTAACGGAGAATAACCATCCGCCATTTGATTTAATGCATGAGATGAATATTTCCGGGTCCTTTTCTGATTTGAACTTAATCGCATTTTCAATCAGATTTTGGAATACCAGTCTTATTTGAGTATGATTCATATTAATGATGGGAAGTGTATTAAAATGAACAGCTGCATTATTTTCATCTATTGCCAGTTTAAGATCCATCTGAACTTCTTTTATGACTTCATTACAATCAGTAATATGTTTCTCCTTAGGACCAGGAGAAACCAGATAAGAATATTTTATAATATCGTCTATTAAATTATACATCCTTTTGACGCCCTCAATAATATAAGAAGCATACTGTTCAGCTTTAGTATCATTTTTTGTATCAATAGTTTTGAGAAATAGTTGAGTATAACCGGATATCATTCTCAACGGTTCTTTCAAGTCATGAGAGAGAGCAAACGCATATCTCTCAAGATCCTTATTTGACCGTTTAAGGTCAGCTATAGCTACTTTATTCTCCTCAAGAGCTGTTTGCAACCTAAAATTTGTGTAAATCAACGATGAGATAATACCTGCAAATTTTGAATAAAATTCCATTGCAGTTTTCACCTTAGATCTGCTGAACCTTGGTACCTTTTTAAGAGATTCCAAATATTTTTCTTTATTAAACCCATATAATTCGGCCTGGCCTTTGAATATAAGTTCATCAATATCCTCGTCTTCATAAAAAAACTGCCCGAAAAATATGTTCCCTGCATGATCATTATCGATGAAAATGGGCGTTACAATGTCACGAAGATTGTTCTTACAGCGGTACTCAAGAAAATCACCTTTTTTAATATTTCCTGTAAGATATAAATCACTTTCAATACAGTATTTTTGTGTAACTACGTGATTCCGATGAAACATTGTACATATATCCTGCCAGCCGGTGGCAACAAGAACTTCCCCGTGAAGATCAATGATCCCTATACCGAAGTTTGTAAGTAAATAAAAATCATTCATTAAATTTTGAATGGCTTCGATATCAAGTATTTCTTTTAATTCCGGCTTTTTATTCATATGAGCAGCTTTGTTCATTGAAGAATGTATAAATATATAATCATTTTAATAATTTCAAAATATTTTTTTGGATACGAGAGTTACAAATTTTCTTTCGCAGGTGTTTTGATAAAATCAGGGCCATTCTAATATGAATTATAGCAATACAGATAATTCTTCATGAACTTTGAATTAGGAGGGTCGAATCCAGAGGATTGGTACTTATTCTAAATATCGCTTTAAAGGATAGAGTAGAGGCATTAAGTAAGGTATACAAAGAGAAAGCTCTAATGTTCAAATCAGCTAATTTCATATCTTCTCCCAGCTAATATACTTTCAGAGTATACATTCTCATTTCTTTGATGGCTGGATAACTTTGATATTCATTGACCAACTCTTTGCAAATAATCCTATCTTTTCCTAATGCCTCCCATTGCAGTATTTTTTATTTAATTCAGATTCGTGATGTATTTATCAGCTACGCTATTATACTGCAGATTGTGTTTGTTATCGGATAGATTAAATTTTGAGACCAGTTCCTGCAGCTTTACAGTAAGTCTATTCAGGTCTTCAGCAGCTTTTGCAATCTGCTCTGTTCCGGCTGCATTCTGCTGGGTAATGGATGAGATGCCTTCAATATTCTTACTTATTTCTTCAGCTGCGGAGGATTGCTCTTCACTGGCAGCCGCGACCTGAAAAATAATTTCTGTAACCTCGTTATTAGTTGAGAGTATTGAATCCAGTGATCCGGCAACTTCTTCAGTCAGTTTCATACCTTCCTGAACAGCCTCATCTGCTAACAGCATCGACTGATCGGCCTGTTTTGCTTCGAATTGTATTTCTTTAATTGTTTCAGCAATCTGCTTTGTAGCCTTAGTGGTTCTCTCAGCAAGTTTTCTTACTTCATCCGCCACAACTGCAAATCCTCTCCCCTGTTCACCAGCTCTTGCTGCTTCAATAGCAGCATTAAGTGCCAGGAGGTTTGTCTGATCTGCAATATCATCAATAACTTGTGTTATTTCACCAATCTGATCAGTCTTCCTGGCCAGAGATGTAATTTTCTCGCCTGTCGCTTTGGATGATTCAACAATTCTGAGCATACCTTTTTTTGTATTCATGACTTTTACACTCCCATCCCGGGCACTATCATTTGCTTTTTTAGACTTGTCTGCTGCGGTACCGGCATGCTGACTATTTTCAAGTATAGTTTTGGTCATTTGTTCAACGGAACCAGCGATCTCTGTTGTTTGTCCTGTTTGTTCATGCGCGCCTGCTGCCATTTGTTCGCTGCTGGATGAAATTTCTGCAGCCGCGCTTGCAGTTGCCTGAACAGCCTGGTTTACTTCCAGAAGGGCATGGTTTAAGGATTCCGCAAGCTGGTTAATACTATTTTTTATCAGCTGATGATCACCTTTATACTCACCATGAAAACGGATTGCTAGATTACCCTTTGACATTTCCTTCAGTATCTCACTGCCTTTTTGTATAGGTGTAATAACAGCATCCAGGGTTTTATTAACTCCGCTAACTATTTCACGGTATCCACCCTGGAACTTTTCTTCATTACCGCGAATTGATAATTTGCCTTCTGTTGCCGAAGCAGTGAGTATGTTTAGCTCTGTAATTAAATCCCTTACGGTTGACGTTACTTTATTCAGAACAGGCGCGATTTCATCATCTTTATCATACATCGGAACTGTAAAGCTTACATTCCCATCAGCAATTTTGTTAAGAGTGCCTACTATACTGCTATCAACCTGCGAAACAAACTGATCAAGAACTTTTCCCATATGACCGAGTTCATCTTTACCGTCAAGGTTGGTTCTTGCCTTAATGTGTCCCTTCTGCATTTCCTGAGCCATAAATAAAACCTTGTTAACAGGTTTTGTTATCATATTGGAGATAAGGACTCCAAGTCCAATAGATAAAATAAAACCTAACACCAGCAAGATGATCATATTCCTGATAGCTGCCGATGCCTTTTCTGTATTAAGTACATTTGCGGCTTCACCTTCCTTTATATTAATGTTAATCCAGGTCTCCAGCAGTGCTCTGTATTTTTTTGCGTTTTCTGCCAGAGGACCCATTACAATCAACCTTGCTTCATCATCGCTATTATTTAAAGCCAGTGGTTTGATTTGGCTGAGAATTTTTTCATAAGATTCCTTAACCGCCAGTAACTCATTTTTCAGATTCTCTTCCTGTGCACTGCTTATGGATGCGAGACAAAGATGTAATTTCTCGTTAATTTCTTTATTATCCTCATCCATTTCATGTAACATACTTTCAATTTTGGTTTTCTCATTTTCAAAAACAATTTTTACGGAGTTCAATCTGACATTCTGATAATGCTGCAGTACATCTGCCATTATGGAAATCGGAATAGCATTATTATTCCATACTTCTGAATACGATAAGTCAATGCTCCTCAGGTTAACTGCTCCAATTATACCTATAATGGCTGCAAACAGCGCAATAAGTGAAAAACTTAAAATAAGCTTTGCACCAATTTTCAATTCTCTAAACCACTTCATATTTCCTCCCTGAATGTTAAAAAATCTATACTATTGATGACCTTTTTCCACTATACAATGGGATTGCAACTTTAACTACTGTAAACCTGTTTTTACGGCTCAGTATGGTGAATGAACCCCCATGGATATCTGTTAAACCTTTTACAATTGCCAACCCTAATCCCACACCTGACTGCTGAAAATATTCTTTCTCAAACTGAATACCTGCTCCGGCAGTTAATATCTGCTCCTGGCTCATACCCCGGCCATGATCTAATATTTCAATTACATAATTACTTTTTTCGGGATATCCGTCAATATTTATCCAGGTTCCGGCTTCAGAAAATTTGCAGGCATTATCAACAAGTTCATCAATAATATATCCCAGATATGTTTCATTTATGGCCAGCATTGATTCAACAAGTGAGAGTCTTATTTCACTTTCCCTAAAGTATTTTTGTGCCGTTTTATTGCTCCGAACTTTAATTTTTTCGTTAATTCCTTCGCAGAATAATTTTTTGATCCTTTTTAATTGCGCCCTATCATTAAGAGTAAATTCAATTTCACTGTAAACCAGGAACTTTTCTATTGTTGTATTCAGTCTTTTACCGGCATATTCTATTCTTTCTGAAGCTGCAATGATCTCTGACGGATCCATAGTATTAACCTGTTCTCTTAAAAGCTGAGAATACCCCATAATAGCTACTAATGGAGTTCTTAATTCATGAGGGAGAGAAAGAGAAATATTATCAGTAAGAGTTTTTAGTTTCACTTCTCGTTGGTGCCGTTTATTCAGCCTAACATTTACAACTTCAAGTAATTCGAGAGCTTTGTAAGGTTTTGTAATGTAATCATCCGCTCCAAGCTGCATACCGAGACGAATTTCCAGGGGCTCTGATCTGGCAGTTAGAAATATGAAAGGAATTTCTGCGGTCATAGGTTCTTTTAACAGATTATTATATAGTTCAATTCCATCCATGTCCGGCATCATGATGTCAGATATTATAAGATCAGGAAGAAATTTTACAGCAATTTCCAAAGCCTTTTTACCATTCTCAGCGCTGAAAACATTATATCCGTTTTCTTTCAGCAGATCAATCAGATTTGTCCTTGTTAAAAAATCATCCTCAACTATAAGGATATCGCTCACCACTACACTCCTGTTACTAAAAAATTACATGGTAAAACTAATCTGGAATTTAATTTTCAGGTTTTGATTTGCAGTAAGCGGAAAATTTATGAAGTAAAAGGTCGTTAAGTAAAGTCAGCGGTTATACAGATAATTGATCTTCGACAAAATCTGGTTCGATCGTCTGCACGATCTTACATATCCGTTTTAATTTGCGCACGCAGTTTTGAACTGAATCTTCTGCTTATGATAAAGGATTCCAGGTCATCACTTATCTGCACACGGAAGGAGTGGTTAAACCATTTATCAATTTTATTTATTTGTGTAAGGTTTATAATGGTGGATCTATTTATTCTTAAAAAATGGGATGAAGGAAGTATGGCTTCCCATTCTTTTAACAGCCTTCGAACCAGCAGTTTTCTTTTATCTGAACAAAAGACCTGGCTGTACTCGCTTTGGGCAGTTATATACTTTATACTATTTATTTTAATTATTTCCGGTTTGTTCCCAGAAAGCAAAAAGATATGTGAGTCATACCCGAGCACTTTTTTATCCTGGCTACTGCCGCCTGATAGACTGGAGCTCTTATTCCTTTCAATTAATTTACGTTTATTAAGCCTAATTTCTATTGACTTAAAAAGTTCAGAAGAAGTAAAAGGTTTTATAAGATAATCATCAGCACCAAGCTGCATACCGTACCGGATGTCGCTTACTTCTGCTTTTGCTGTCAGGAAGATAAAGGGTATAGAAGCGGTTCCGGGCTGTTCACTAAGTTCCCTGATTACCTCGTATCCATTTTTTCCGGGCATCATGACATCACAAATAATGAGATCGGGTAATAACTGACTGGCCAGCTGAATGCCCTTTGAACCGTTCTCAGCGGACTGAACCTCATAACCTGCTTCGAAAAGGAATTCCTCTATATTTGATCTTACTATCTGATCATCTTCGATGATCAAAATCTTTTTCATAGCATTGCCTGTTTTTTCTTGAACTAATCTGGTTTTAATTTCAATGAGACAGTAAATGTGGTACCAACACCTACTTTGCTAATAAATTCAATATGACCCTGATGTAAATTAACGCAGCTTTTAACTATTGAAAGTCCAAGACCAGTGCCCGGAACATTTATTGCGTTTTTACCTCTATAGAACTGCTCGAACAATCTCGGCTGATCCTCTTCGGGTATGCCAATTCCATTATCGGCGATTATAAACCTTGCATATTCACCATCATAACACAATTCAAATCTTATATCATTCATATTCGAATAATTTACTGCGTTTGTTAAGAGGTTATTTAAAATATAATGCAGCAGCTTTCTATCCATACTCCCAGTTATTTTGTCAGTGTTTGCTGTAAATAATATCCTGCATTTGTTTCTCGCAATCAGTTTAATGTCATTTACTATATTCCGGCAAAAATCAATCAGATCAATATTTTCAGGACTGAATTCCAGCCTGCCTGCATCAACCCTGTTGATAAGTAAAACATCATTAAGCATTTCAGTCATATATTCTACAGATCTCTTTATCTTCGAAAGGTGCTCTTTTCTTTTTTCTTCAGTCCATTTATAACCATACAGATCAATCAGTTCAGTTGAAGAAAGTATTCCGGTAAGCGGAGTTCTGTATTCATGTGAAATCATTGAAACAAATCTTGATTTTAATTCATTAAGCTCTTTTTCCCTTATCAGTGCAGTTGTTACTTTTTCCTCAGTTTCCTTTTGTTTCAATAATTCTTTCTGAAGCCGGACGTTTATTCTCTCAAGTTCTTTTGTACGGTCATTTATAAGTTCCTCGAGATGCAGTCTGTACTCTTCAAGTTCAACTTCAACTTTCCTATGCTCTGCTATGTCCCATATAGCTGTCATAATTAATGTTAACTGCTTTACATCAAAGTCTGTATAATCAGTTTCTTTATTGGCAACGCCTGCCACCGCCACAATTTTACCCTTATTAAAAACAGGTATTGTCATGAATTTGGATAAAAATGCATGTCCTTCAGGGTAACCTTTTTTTAAAGGATTTGATGCCTGGAAATTATTTACTATTATTGGCCTGCGTTGTCTAACTACCTCTCCCCATATACCGGTTAGCTTTAAGTGGTATGTAGTCTCAGGATTTCTTATGGTGCACTCTTTCATAACATTCTTTGACCAGGAATGAAGAGTAAATTCCTCCTGTTCTTCACTGTAATAATAGATGTACCCCAGTTTACTTTCAGAAAGCGCAATAGATTCATCAAGTGCGTAGTCAAGTAGTTCTTTAATATTAAAATCATTGAGTTGTGATATTCTAATAATGCTATTCAGCCGCTGTTGTTCAATTCTGATTTCCTGTTCCCGTTGTTTTCGTTCGCTTATGTCAACATTACTTCCCCGCTGACCAATCCACCTTCCTTCCTGATTGAATACAGACTGACATCTATGTCCGATCCATCGCACCTGACCATCTTTACAAATAATTCTGTAGTCGATTGTGCAATGTGAAAGTACTCTATTAAGTATATCATTAAAATGTTTTTCAAACATTGCTCGGTCTTCATGATGAACTATCTTTATAATCAGTGATGGATCTTCCACAAACTCTTCTGCGTCATATCCGGTCATAATTTTACAGGAAGGTGATACATACACAAATTCTCCTTCCGGTGAAATCCAGGTTTCCCAATTGTACGTAAAATCAGCAACAGTTCGATACTTCTCTTCATTTAACTTTAAGGCAGTTTCTGCATCAGTTCTTTTGCTAACTTCTTCTTTTAAGTTCCTATTGATAATTTCAAGATCTTTTGTACGCTCTACTACTTTTGATTCGAGCTCCTCATTAATCAAAGTTATTTTTTTTTCCATGCTTTTTCGTTCAGTAATATCTTCAGCGATCATCACATGATAGCCTGTATCACTTTCAGTCATAAACATAGGGGATACTGTTAATTTCAGCCAAATTACTTTGCCGCTCTTATGGGTAAACCTCTTTTCTGCTATATATTCCTTCAGCAGCTTCATCCGCAATTTATTCACATTAAGTAATATTACCGGCAGGTTTTTTTCAAACAGAATTCCACCTAAGCCGGTTTTCATCATTTGGTCATTAGAGTATCCAAGAATACTGCAAAATTTCTGGTTAATCTTAACAAAGCATCCGGTCCTACTTTCCAGAAGGGCAACTCCTATAGCTGCATGTTCAAATATGGTTCGAAATCGTTCCTCGCTTTCTCTGAGACTTAATTCAGCACGCCTTCTTTTTGTAATATCCCTTGCGATAGATAAAACTGCTTCGCTGCCCCGATAATTTATAATCCGGCTGCTGATTTCGACCGGCACTGGTACTTCATGTTTACTTTTAAGTGATGTTGTAAAGAATACACTTCCATTAACTTTTAGCTGCATCATTCGATGGGGAATATTTTCAGCTTCGCCAGGAAGTTCCAGTTGATGAAAACTAAACTGAAGCAGCTCAGGTTTGCTGTAACCCAAGCGATCACAGGCCATTCCATTAACCTCGATTAAGGAGCCCTCCATATTATGAATAAAAATGGAATCACCAGCGCTTTCAAACAGGGTTTTATACTGATACTCTGAATCCTGGAGGGCTTTCTCTGCTTTTTTTCGTTCTGTTATATCGTGAATTATTGAAGATACAAGTTTTTTATTCGCATTTTTTATAGGTCCACTATAAACTTCGACGTCCCTCATTTCATTGTTTTTTAACCTGTGCTGGAACTGGAAACAATTATTTAATTCAGTATATGCGTTTACCATCTTTTCGGCTATTTCATCAGCAGGAAGCTGATTTATTTGTCGGATATTAAGAGAAAGAAATTCATCTCTGCTATACCCATAATACCGGCTTGCTGCAGAGTTTGCTTCTACAATTTTTCCCGTTTCAGTGTCAATGATAAGCATTACAGATCTGTTCTTCTCAAAAAGACTCAGATAATGATTTTCTCTCTCTTGTAATATTGTTTCTTTTTTCTTTCTTTCAATTGCATAAAGGATTGATTTCTCCAGAAGATCTCCATCTATTCTCTCGCTGATCAGATAATCCTGGACACCCATTCGAATTGCCGTTAACGCCATTTCATCATCATCTGAATCAGACATGATTATGACAGGTATTGATGGAATGTGTTTTATCAGTTGATCTGTAAATTCTAAATAGGCAGCAACCGGTAATAAATTACCCAGCAGGATGAGATCATATTCAGAATAATCCAGTTTTTTGAACTCGGTTAAAGTCTCACTATTGTAATTGACTTTATATTTTTTTGTATTAAGTGAAGAAAGATGTTTTGCGGCTTCAGTATTATCACCAATAAACAATATATTATAATGTTGTTCTTCATAAGAAAAATTCATATTCACACATCTTTAATTTTGAAGATCAAAAATCACCTATTTCTATGAATTTTCAAAGTATTAGGAGGAATTTACTTCTTGAGATTAAAGCCATTTTTATGTCTTTTTTTAAAAATAAACAGACTTAATTTATTCAGTATACCCTGCAAAGCATTCACCGGATAAATATTTTGCAATTTATTTCAGATGTTTTTATTTTTTGAAAAAATTTGAGCTAAATGAGCAACTTTTTAACATTTATATCAGAATTTTAATGAGCAAAAAGTCAGAAATTCTTTTTGTAGAAGATAATCCTGGTGAGATAACTATAATTAAATCTTACATGGATTGTGAGCCTAAGGTAAAAATTAATTTTGTTAATGATGGCATAAGCGCTCTAGATTACATTTTCAATCGAGGTAAATATCTTAATGCCATTAAACCTAATCTTGTCGTTCTCGATCTTAATCTTCCTAATAAATCCGGTAAGGAGGTATTATCAGAATTGAAATCTCATAACGATCACAAAAATATTCCAGTGATCATCTTTACAAGCTCCGGTGATAAGAATGATATTTCATTTTGCAGGAATTTAGGTGTTTATGAATACTATACTAAACCTATGGATCTTGAGGAGTACTACGGCATTATGAAATCCATCTGCATGATAGGGAATCATTTGATTAAAGACTGATTCACCTCGCAAGAGCTCCTGCTCCATTTTAAGTCTGACTTTTGTACAGCAAAGGTTCAGAACTACCGCGAAATTCGCCTCCTTTATTAATCGTATTCCACTAATATCTGCAGTATGGAAAGAACTAAATAATGAGAAAGGTATTTCTTATTGTAAGATATGCAAATATAATTTTCATAAATGCGATGGAAATGACCTCAGCATAAAAAATGTTATCACTCCCCCACACCACCATTTCCGGATCAAAGACATTATAATTCTCGATGATAACTTTGAAATAATCTTGGAAGACTGGTTCCAGCCGGAAGAAAATGACAAGATTATTTTAATTATGGCATTACTGGAACCAATAGAAAAAGGAATTGATGAATTCCAGCTGATGGATATTTCACCGAATAGTATGAAGGATTTTGAAATAACTCTTACCAGGGATCAGTTGGGGCAGTGTGCGAAATACAAAAGATTTATAATGTATGCAGCGATGATCAGGCAGAAGGAGAATGATATCAAGTGGTCTAACACATTCCCAGTTGAAGGAGAGATGGATCAAAATAGGTGGCATACACAGTGACTTCACTTTCAATACAGTATTTTTGCGTAACTACGTGATTCCGGTGAAACATTGTACATATATCCAGCCAGCCGGTAGCAACAAGAACTTCCCCGTGAAGATCAATGATCCCTATGCCGATGTTTGTAAGTCAATAAAATTCATTCATTGAACTTTGAATAGGTTCGAAATCAAGGATTTCTTTTATTCCGGCTTAAAACAATAGCATTGTTAATTACCTGTTATTCAGTGGCTTTATTAGTTACAGTTACATATGAAGATTAACTTCTGAAAGATAAATGTGAACAAATGAAGATTGTTGTGATAGAAGATAATAAGGGAGATATTCACCTTATTAAAGAGGCGCTTAACCAAACCAGGCGGGAAATCAATTTAAACATTATTACTAATGGACTCGATGCGGTTGCTTATATTTCTTCCCAGGAGCCCAAACCAGATCTGATAATATTAGATATAAACTTACCTCATATTGATGGATTTCGAGTATTAGAGACTATAAAGAAAAGTGATTATAATGAAGTTCCTATAGCCGTTTTTACCTCATCTGATTCAGAGAAGGATAAAAAAAAAGCGTTAAGCATGGGGGCTTCAGTATTTTCAACCAAACCATTTGAAGCTGGTGATTATTTTAATACTGTGCTCTCATTCTTAAGTGCTGCAGGTGGTTAAGATTGGTTAAAATTTCCCCCTTAGGTTATCGATCAAATAGGAAGTATATTGGTTCTGACATATTGAAAGAATGCTCTTTGGCAAGTGAAAAATATAATCTCCTCTTAATTGAGGAAAACACCGCAGATTACTTTCTTATTCTGGAATGTTTGAAACGTTTGAAGTATGACGTGAATATTACGAGGGTAAGAACAGCTGAGGAAGCAAAATCTTATATACAAAGCTTTTGTGAAACCACTGATCCACCCCGCCTGATCCTATCTGAATTTACCATTCCTGGCACAGATGTTTACGACATACTTGAAACAATCAAACTGCACAGATTACTTTGCGATTTGCCCTTTATAATATTTACCAGCAGCGAAAATATAAATCTCATTTCAAATAATCAAACATTGGATGCAACAGCAGTCTTCTCTAAACCATTCGACTTTCATTTATATGTTGAAACCTTAAGACAGATTTTTGAAATAGTTGATCCTCAAACAAAAGTATTACCTCCTGAGCCCCTATGATCAGGAATTACTGCGCCCGAACTTCCCGACTTCTTTATGTATTATACATTTTTAGGGTGTTGAGTTTCACAGTTAATTGAGCTAATTTCCAAATAAAATAATGCAGAATTATGAGTAATAAATTTACCGTGTCAAGTATCTGTCCAGAGGACATCGAGATCCTTATTATTGCTGCTGACAATTCCAGTGATGGCATATGTATATTAGAAGCCATTAAAAATGAATCCGGGATGATTACTGATTTCCGACATTCATACATAAATAAAGCCGGGGCATACTATTATGATCTTCCTCAGGATGAAATAATTGGTAAAAGTATCTCTCAAATATTTCCAGACTACTTAAAAAGCAATGTTTTTAAGGCTTTTAATGACGCAATAATTAAGAAAGAAGCTGTAGTACTAAACGATGCATTTTTAGAAGCAAACCTTACTAATGCTACATCAGGGTGCTACTATGAAATTGAAGCTAAACCTATTGGTGAAAAACTATTTGTTTCATGGAAGGATATTAGTGAGCTTAAAAAGATCAACAAGAATTTAAATAAAGTAAACGAAGAACTTAAGTACCAAGCGGTTTTGACAAATACGGTTAATAATCCTATTGTAGGGATAGATAAAGAATTCAATATTAACTTCTGGAATAAAGCTGCTGAAAAAGTATATGGTTATACAAAAGAGGAGGCATTAGGGAAAAGTTACAGAGAAATTACCAGAACAGAAAGCAGCATTGACCAGGGAATAAGAGCCGGAGAAAAGTTAAGACGAGACGGGTTTATTGAACTGGAAGCAATCCACTATTCCAAGACTGGTGAAAAGATTTTCTTTGATTTAACTGCAATAATGCTTAAAGATGACAATGGAGGGGAAAATGGACTTGTTGTAGTATCAAGGGATATGACAAGCAGAAGAAAAGATTCTGAAAAGATTTTATTGCAGAAACAGCGTTCCGAGCAGCTTGCGGAATTATCTAAAGAATTATCAAAAGTTGAATATGATTATAATGCGGTATTAGATACAACTGTAAAGAGGATTTGTGAAATTATAGGTGATACATGTGTAATAAGATTGCTTTCTAAAGATGGCAAATATATCAACCCGGTTGCTTATTATCACCCGGATAATGAAGCTATGGTATTGTTAAAGCATATGTATGAAACTTCCCCGCAAAAGATCTCAGAAGGATTACCGAAGGATGTAGTCCTTACCGGTGAACCACTACTGATACCTGATGCAGATAAGGAAATGATCCGCAATTCTGTAAAACGAGAGCATAGAATATACTTAGACAAGTATCCTGTTTATAGTTTCTTAAGTGTTGCACTGATAGTGCAAGATAAAATCATTGGTACGCTTAGTCTTTCAAAATTTACCGAAAACAATCCATATACCATAGAAGACCAGCATTTTGTTCAAACCTTAGCTGATCATGTAGCTTTAACCATTACTAACGCCAAGTTATATAAAGAAATTAATGCTGAACGTGAATTGCTGCAAAGTATTATTGATACAGTTCCGGTAATGATTACCATTTATGATGCTGATGTAGAGCATCTTCAGCTTAATAAAGCTTTTGAAACAATAACCGGATATAATCAGGAAGATCATCTTAAATACGGAGTAGTTGAGTTAGCTTACCCCGATCCAGAATACCGAAAGACAGTTTATGAATTTGTAAACTCACTTCAGCCTGGTTTCAAAGATTTTCAGATGGTCACGAAAAATGGTGAGACAGTAGAAACCTCATGGGCTAATGTACAAATAAAAGATGGAAGAAAGGTCGGAATAGGTATAGATATTACTGATCGTAAAAAAGCTGAAGAAGCTTTAGCAAAAAGCCAAAAAAGACTGCTTGAAGCACAAAGATTAGCTCATATTGGAAGTTATCATACTGATTACAGAACTTCACCAGCAAAAGTAGAGTTCTCAGAAGAATTGTATAACATATATGGAATTGATCCGGAAAAAGAGGTTTTAACCGAGCAGTTGGTTTTAAGCCGCATTCATCCGGAGGATCTCCCATTCGTATCAAGCAGAAACAAACCTACTGCAAAAGGAAATTATTCAGAGGAACTTGAATTTAGAATTGTACTTCCAGATGGATCAATAAAACATCTTTATACAAGACGGGTTGTTGTCTTTGATAATAATGGAAAGCTTCTTGAAGCTTTTGGTACAACAATGGATATAACAGAAAGGAAAACCTATCAGCTAAAACTTGAAAAGAGCCAGAATGAGTTGAAAGAAGCCCAAAGGCTTGCCCATTTAGGTAATATTACATTTGATGCTGATACCGGTAAAATCAACTGGTCAGAGGAAACCTATAGAATCTTTGAAAGGCACTTTGAAAAGGGCGCCCCTTCGTCATCTAATGAAGCAATGAGTTATGTTCATCCGGATGACAGAGACTATGTACTTAATTGCCTTAAAAAGAGCCAGATAGATAAATCTACACTGAAAATGGAATATCGGATCATTACAGATAAAGGGAATTTGAAGTATATCCGGCATATAGGTACACCCATATTTGATAAAGAAGAAAAATTTACAAAACGATTTGGTACAGTGTTAGATATTACAGAACAGCGGATGATTGATGAGTAGCTAAAGTCTTTGAATGACTCTCTTAACTTTGAGCGAAGTAAATTAGCAGAAATTATTGAAAATATTCCTCTTGCTGTCAGTGTCAGCGATAACAAAGGGCAATTTGTGTTAATGAATACTAATTGCTTAAAACTTTCTGGTGTTGATTCTAAAGAGGATATATATAATAGTGAAAAAGTACTTACAGATCCGTTTGAATTGCTATATCTGGATGGAAAGCCAGTTCCTCTGGAAGACTGGCCAATTTCAAGGGCTTTAAGAGGAGAGTTAGTTAAAGACTTTGAAGTTATTGTACATAACAAAACCAATCACCTGGAAAGAATTCTTTCATATTCCACTGCATTGATTAAAAATGAATTTAACCAGGTAGCTGAAATTATTTTCGTAACGCAAGATATTACGGAACGAAAGCAAATTGAAGAAAAGCTTCTTAATACTATGAGGGAACTTGAACGCTCCAATAAAGAACTAGAGCAGTTTGCCTATATTGCCAGTCATGATCTTCAGTCCCCAGTTCGCCAGATCAGAAACTTCTCTCAACTGCTTGAAAATAAATATAAAGATCGTCTGGGTGGTGAAGCGAATGAATACTTAAAATACATTAATTCTTCTGCCATAAGGATGAGTGAGCTAATTCATGGTCTTCTTGAATTTTCCAGGATTACCAGTAATACCGAGGATTTTAGTTTAGTTGATTGTAACTATGCTCTATCTTCAGCTTTGTTGAGTTTAGATTTAATTATAAAAGAGAATAATGCTTCCGTTGAATGTACAGAACTCCCCAAAGTTTATGGGAACTCAGTACTTCTTACACAGTTGTTCCAGAATTTAATCCATAATGCCATTAAATTCAAAAGCAGTGAATTGCCTGTTGTAAAAATTAATTATGAGAAAAAAGATGGTGAAATTATCTTTTCTGTAACCGATAATGGTATCGGAATTCAAAAAGAGTATTATGAAAAGATATTTGTTATTTTCCAGAGACTTCACGATAAGCAAGAATACCCCGGAACCGGTATTGGTCTGGCTATATGTAAAAGAATAGTTGAGTTTCATGGAGGCAGTATTTGGCTGGATTCTGAAGTAAATAAAGGGACTACCTTCTACTTTAGCTTACCAGTTGTTAAGAATTAAGAATTTTTATAAGCTGTCAAAGTAATCAGGAGCAGTTAAAGCTGTATAATATTGAGAATAATATAATTAAGGGTACTAAGCACCAAACCCCAAATGACAAACACCAAATCACAAATAACAAATTCGCCACGACGAATGTCTTACAGCACAATAATTATGATTAAGAATAGCAGACGTGTCGTCCACTACGGGACTCTCATCAGGATGGGGTTATCCTGACTATGGCTATGTAAGCCCTAACGGGCTTGAAATAAATGGACCAAATCGAGAGGTTTTTGTTTTTAAATTAAGGAGTCAGCTGAGTAATTCGTGTAATTATAATAAATCAACCTTATTTGATCAGTACCGCTTTTATTATCTGAGGAATTCATTCCCTTCAATTTTTAAAAAATAAATACCTGAAGATAGATGAGAAGCTTCCAATGTATTTTTATGTTTTCCTTCCGGATATTCTATATCAATCAGATTTTCAACCAGTTCCCCCATAATATTATACACGACGATTTTTATTCTGGAACGGAAGGCACATAAACTATTTCATTTCCGGTATTAAATGGATTTGGATAATTTTGTGAAATTGGGAAAGGCGGAGCAGTTGAAAATTCCAACATTCGATTTTTTGAATTTAGTTGAATTAGCTTTTACGCGCCAGTAGTATGTTTTATCCGGTAACAACAAACTGATATCTGCAGAATTACTACTGGTTGAAATACTTTTTATTTTAGAAGACATTCTCAAAAATGTTTGTGCAGGTACCGGTATTAAATCACCCAAACTGTGAAATGGTTAGTTATTAAAGAAGCTTACAGGCTGAAGCCTGTGCTACAGTTGCACATTTGTATTGAAACTGTGAAATGGTTAGTTATTGAGAAGCTTACAGGCTGGGTTGGAGTAAAGATACTCAATAGCGCAGCCATTTTGATTTGAGCATTAGTTTATTGGTCAGATCGGGTTTGCCTGAATAGGGCCTGAGCGGGGTAAGAAGCAGGGTGTCTGAGCTCAATTTAAAAATATATGATTCAGTGATGGACAGGCCGGATATGTGAATTGTTAATGTGCTATCCTGAATTTTATAGGTTCCGTTAAATCTCTGGTTCTCTTCGTTACAGCAATCGAGTTTTATTTTACGGTTTATCTCAATGTTATAGTATTCATCAAGACACATGGTGAACTGGACGTAATAATAGCTGGTGTTATACAGGCTGTCGTGAATACTTTCATTTGACCGGCTTTGAGTGGATAACCAGCACCCATTGACTACTGTTGAATCAGCAGCAGCAGTTAAAACTGAGGCAAGCTGAAACAGAAAGATAAATAAAGTAAAGTAACGGATCATGATTTTTGAGTTCTTGCATACTCAATGAAGTCTGTTAAGGGAGGATTGAGTCCCGCTTCCCTGATCTTTTTTGCTATCTGTCCCCGGTGATATGCAGAGTGACTGATCACCTGAGTAAGTATGTCTTCAACTGAATTGGACCAGGCCACACCTTTTGTATTCACATAACTGATTACTTTATCGAGGTTATCTTCACTGATCATCTCCACGAATTTTATCCAGTTAGCGCTGCTTTCTTTGGATAGGGTTATGCAGCCTTCTAATGTATATTCAGGCCAGACCTCAATTTTATTAGTATTATTCAGCACACGGTCCATCCAAAGCTGCTGGACTGCAACGATGTGACTGAAAAGTTTTAATACGGATGGCTCGTTAAAGCCATCCGTAAGCATAATTTCCAGAACGCGGTTATTAGCCCATTCGTTATACTTAAATAATCTTGTAAAATAGTTTTTCATAAATACTTCGATCTATCTGATCAAAATCATCTTTTTTGTATCCGTGAAAGTTTTTGTGCCTGATACTTCTATTTTATAAAAATAAATGCCACTTGCAACGTCATGATTGTAATTATTGGTCGCGTTCCAATTGATCGTGTAAGTGCCTGTGCCCTGCTCGGCACTGATCAGTGTTTTTATTTCCTGTCCAAGCAGGTTATACACTTTCAGGGTTACAAATGAGGGTTCAGCAACTGTGTAGTTAATAACTGTTGATGGATTAAAGGGATTAGGATAATTCTGCATGAGTTCAAAACTGCCTGCTGTAATAACCTCATCTTTAAGTTCACTAAGAATATCAGCTTCAGGGGCTGGCAGTTTTACTGTAGTATAAATATGAAATTCACCCGGCTCAAATGATAACGGCGCCTGTGTATCAGAAACGTTTATGCTGTTTCCTGTAAAGTAATCGTACCAGGTACCGGTGTTCTGGAAATTGGGATTAATGGAGCTGGTTGTTACTCCGAAGTTACCCAGGACAGTTACATTCATAGAGTTATGATTGATATGAATTCTTTTCAGGGAGTCGGCCGCAAATAAGGTATAATTTGGACTCTCGAAGGCGTCGTATTCAGTTTTAAGTTTAATGAGTGATTCAAATACTTTAAATAACTTCACTCTGCGGGGCTGTTTGAGGTAATCCCACCGGATTGGTTTATTCCCCACTCTTCCATTCTCATCAATAGAGTGATCATAACCGAGTTCACCAAACTGCCATATCATTTTAGGTCCCGGAACAGTTAAAAAGAAAGCAGCGGCAAGTTTAATTCTGTTGATTGCCTGACTGGTATCCTTTATTGAATAGTCAAAATAAGTTTTGCCGAATCTGATGTTCTTAAACATAAGGCGTTCTTCATCGTGACTCTCCATATAAGTAACCAGGTGAGGATTCTGAAAGCCTCTTGCTTTATATGATCCCCAGCTGAAATTTGATTTACCATTCTCGTGGTGACCCATTGAAGCTTCATTATAATTGTAGTTTGAATTTCCCCAGAGCATCATTCCATAATTGCTGAGAATTGTTTCTTCGCTGTTATCGGCAAAGTGCTCGAGAATTACATACGCGGAAGAATCAATTTTCCAGATCTCATCTGACATTCTTTTAAGAATAGCGATACGTGAATCATCACGTGCACCGCCGTCGCCGCCCCTGTTGGTAAAGCCTTTTGTGAAGTCGAATCTGAATCCATCCACATTATATTCTGTAAGCCAGAATGATGTTACGCGGTCAACGAATTTCTTTGTCTGGTAGCTTTCATGATTAAAATCGTAACCCCATGAGTAAACGGGATTTGGCGATACCTGGTTAAACCATGGGTTATCAGCTGAGGGACGGTTGTTAGTTTTATCCCAGTATAATCTCACGAGGGGATTAAGTCCGTACGCGTGATTCAGCACCTGGTCAACAATAACAGCAATGCCCTGTTCATGAGCAGCATCAATAAATGCCTTCAGATCATTTTTGGTGCCGTAATATTTATCAGGCGCAAAGTACATCATAGTATTATAACCCCAGCTTTCATTGCCTTCGAACTCATTTACAGGCATGAGTTCAATGGCATTGATACCAAGACGTTTAAAGTAACTTAAGGTATCAATGAGAGTTTTGTAATTATGTTCCTTTACAAAATCCCTGAGGAGCAGTTCATAAATTACGAGATCGGTTTTCTTTGGTTTTTCAAAATCAGCTACTTTCCACTGGTATTCAGTCTGAGCGGTCTGAAGCACACCGACTATATTTTCTGTCTTACCGGCAGGATACTTTTTAAGACCGGGGTATGTTTCGGGTTTTATCCACTGGTCATTCCAGGGATCAAGAATTTTTTCTGAATAAGGATCAGCAATTTTTACATCTCCATCAACATAATACTGGAAGGCATATTCGGTTCCGGGAGAAAGATTAGTTAATTCAATCCAGTATTTCGACTGATCGGGGGTACGCTTCATGAAGTAAGCTGAATCAACTTCCCAGTTATTGAAATCACCAATAAGATAAGCGAATTTTTTACCAGGGGCATGAAGAGTTAATCTTACTGAAGTGTTTGAGAGGTAGGTTATTCCATCTACAGTTCCCAGAGGCGCAGCCTGGATGGTAACAGGATAATTTACCATATAGCTGAATGAATCTGTTTTTGTTTCGTTTGCAGCATTGGCAGCAACTATTTTAATATGCTTTTTACCATATGTATCCGCTGTAACATTATAAATGAGAGTATCATTCTGCACTTCATGAATTAAACTTCCATTTGAATAGACCGATATTTTCTTAGCGGAAGAGCTTACAGCTTTTATGTTTATAACTTCGTTTAGATTCACGAAAGCGAATGGATTTTCCGGCGAGAGAATACTCAGATTAAAAGTGCCTGTGTAGATATCCAAATAGATATCAGCGTTGGAGGCTGTTTTACCTTCTTTATAAGGTGATGCCGAGCTTCTGAAAACAAAAGCTACTTTTAAGATCTTTTCTGCCGTGGGGACGCCGTAAAACGCGCGGGCGGAAGGTTTGATAACATATTTATATAAATTTGTTCCGAGTCTCTGCAGTTTTGTTTCGGGAGTATTAACACCCCAGTTAGTTTTAACATATTTCCAGTCCGTAGCTGATGTGCTCAGATTTGTTATCACTCCCGTATGAGCATAAACATCACCCGTGTAGCCCATCAGTCCCTTGCTTCCTTCAGCCGCATTAAAATATACTATGATGGAATCTGAGTCTGTGGGGAACAATGGTTCCCATGTAATCTGCGCAGATGAAACACGGAGAAGAGCGAAGAATAAAATTGCAGTATATAATCTCATATTTGTCCTTAGGATTAAAGATTAGTAAGTTCCGGCTGCCCTGCATTAACCCATGCAGTAAAAAACAAAGAAGCAAGCTCCAGAGCAGAAGAGTTCATCTGCTGAATAGTTACATATTTAGTTCTGAACCACAACAGGTCAAAAAACTTATCCTCGTTATAATAAAAACCCGAGGCTGTAGAAAATCTGTCAGCTTCAACGATGATGGATGAATAGATGCTTGACCCGGTTATATAATCAAATATACGTCCGGGGATATTTGTAAGCAAAGATGATTGGGCTTTAATATTTTCATTTTTGAGCTCATCGAGATGCCTGTCCACCATTTTAATTTCATACCTTGAATGGAGTCCCTTCTGATTCGTCAGCTGTCCGTCATAATTCAGGCATGCATGCATTGGCTGAAAACCATCAGCGACATAATGTGCAAGATCGGAGGCATAAAAAGTTATGCTATCCCTGTTCCCGCTTTTGAATGCATCAATCAGTTTCAGGTAGGTATTATATGTAGCCCAGGGAAGATATCCAAGTTCATGAGCAAGTGAATCGCCATAAACGGCAGTAATAGAATCAAGAGTAAGGATTGTGCGTCCTTCCAGAAAATGAGGATAATAATCGAGATCTATATAATGTTTAGGTCCTTCTGTGCGGTCGCGGTCCTTTCTCTTATCAGGATCAGTACAATGGTAAACAACAGAATCCCTGAGGTTTATGAACTTCTGCATATCAGCCGGAAGAAACGCGAAAGATTTTTCGGTGATTAAGCGGTGTCCTTTATCTCCCCAGGAATATACATTGGTTATTAAAATAATATTCAGAATGACAGTAAGAATAGTAAGGTGTTTTTTCATTTTTGTTTTCCGATAAGTTGAATTCCAGATTTTGCGAGCATAAGTTATGAAAAGCAGGAGGAAATAACAATGTAGAAACGGAAATCGGAGGGTGGAGGACGGAGGTCGGAGGGCGGAAATCGGAGGACGAAGAGGACAGAGAGATAGACGCAAATTATCGCAAATATGAAAATTAGAAAATTTTAGGAGTGCCCTGCGGGAAAGGTCATTCGCTGACGCTGTCATTCGCTTCGCTGTCATTGGACTTCGTCGTCATTCATTGTAAGGCAAATAGACGCAGATTACACAGATTTCGCAGATGGTGCAGCTTAAGCCTACGTCATGAGACCGAAAACAGAGGACAGAAAGCAGACACAGATTTCACAGATTTCGCGGATAAGAAAGAATTAGAAATGGGACACAAATTTCGCAAATTTTCGCAAATGAAAAAGGGAATTTTAGGAGTGGCCTGCGGGCAGGAAATTAACACAGATTAGGAGTGCCTTGCGGGGAGGCAAATTAACGCGGATTTAAGCTGATTTGTTATTTCTTGTGAACTGGCTATATTATAGTTACCGGAGGGCGCAATGAGATTTTTGGCAATATTACTATTACCCGCAGTTGTTTTTTCGCAGGTGGTTCTGGAACCCTCAGACCAGGAAATATATAATTATCTATCCCGGCTGAGTCAGAAAGGAATCATTTCTTTTAAAGATCATGCGCGTCCCATTCCGCGTATATACATTGCCCGGAAGATTTCAGAAGCATTCAAACATAAATCCAAACTGACACCCCTCGAAAATGATGAACTGGAATTCTATATCTCAGAATATGCTTTAGAGATCTCACGGCTGAAGGGTAATTCCTCACTCCTTTCTCAGTCTTCTACTGCTTCGCTGGAAATTAACGGTTTACCTGCTGAGGAAAGTTTCCCAACTGTAATAAGCAATTATATCATATCCTCTAAACGTCGAATAAATATTGCCAGCTCCATCAGCGGCAGATGGCGGGCATTTAATTATAATGATTCTCTTTTCGTTTTTAATTTAGATCCGGTGCTCGGTTACGGATCAGGCAAATATGATGATCAGGATCTCGATCATTTCTGGTTCGGTGCGGGTGCATGGGGATATTTAAAAGATTATATAGGGTATTCTGCACGTTTTGAAAATCATTATCTCGGCGGCAAAACATTCAGGAATAAAATCAGTCCGGATCCCGGTGTTACTGAAGTAAAAAATAAAAGCCGGATTGAGTTTTATCAGATGCATTTCAATCTTAATTATTCCTGGGATTGGGGCAGCATAACACTGGCAAAAGAAAACATGCAATGGGGATATGGAAAAGGCGGCAATCTTGTTCTATCGCGGAATGCTCCGTCATTTCCCTTTCTGCAGCTTAGTATTTCTCCGGTTGAATGGCTTGATTTTTCCTGGTTTCACGGCTGGCTGGCCTCAGATGTAATTGATTCTTCTCAAGCTTACCCCACGACTATAGCATACCGAAACAGAAATGTTTACAGGAATAAATATTTCGCGTCAAATACAATCACATTTCATCCATTCAGCAAATTATCATTCTCGCTGGGGAATTCAGTTATTTTCAGTGACCGGGTGGAAGTGCTGTATCTGATACCGGTAATGATCTATAAGGTTGTGGACTTTGAAAAGTACCGGGGCTCTAATAGTCTTGGTGATAATATTCAGCTGTTTGCGGCTGTAAGCTCAAGAAATCTGATTCCGAATACTCACCTTTACGGCACCTTTTTTCTGGATGAATTTTCAGTTGATATTTATGAAGCAAGAAGAGAAAGAAATATGTTCGCGTTCATGCTGGGGGCTTCGCTTACCGACCTCCCGATTAATAATATTACGTTGACTGCAGAGTACACAAAAATATATCCGTTTGTTTACAGTCATTATATCCCTACTCAGACCTATGAGAATTCATCATTTATATTAGGGCACTGGATGGGACATAATGCCGACCAGGTATTCGCTTCAATTAATTACAGAGTTGTGAGAGGGCTGCAGGTGGAGCTATGGGGAAATCTCATCCGCAAAGGGGAATCCGGAACGGTAAAGATGCAGTATAATTATATACAGCCGCCTTTCCTGTTTGGTTTGAGAAGATATTATTCGATTGCGGGAATGGAAGTTAAGTATGAGCTGATTCATAATCTTCATCTTAACGGCAGGTACATATTCAATGAACTCTCAGCGGAGACGGATTCGGGCGACCGGGATATTTCACACAGGAATGAGATATATTTTTCGTTGTCGTATGGGTTGTTTTAGTAAGGGAAAGAGCCAGAGTAGGGAGTATGGAGTATGGGGTAAAGAGCAGGACGCAAATTTCTCAAATTGACACAAATTGCGTCTGCGACGAAGGAAAATAATGACGCAGATTACACAGATTATACAGATTAAAGGGAAAAAAACCGACGCAAATTTTACAAATTGGCACTAATTGCGCATGCGGCGGAAGGAGGTAAATCACAAATAACGAAAATAAGTCTGCGTCAGAGAGAGCGGATGCAGGTTTGTAATTAATCAAGTTTCCTTTCGACATTATTTCGATGTTCCGCAGGGTGAAGCCTACGCTGCTTTGGCTGCATTGTATCACAGAACGCAGGCTGAAGCCTACGCTACTTTGGCTGCATTATATATTACAGAACGAAGCCTGAGCTGCTTTGACTTCATTGCATTTACAGAACGCAGGCTGAAGCCTACGCTACTTTGGCTGCATTATATATTACAGAACGAAGCCTACGCTGCTTTGGCTGAGTTGTATCACAGAACGCAGGGTGAAGCCTACGCTGCTTTGGCTGCATTGTATCACAGAACGCAGGCTGAAGCCTACGCTACTTTGCAGAATGCAGGCCGAAGCCTGAGCTGCTATTATAAAATTTTGCAGTCATTTCCAAACGATCTGCCTCGATTATTTTCCGGAATTTTCATAAATTTGCAAATAAATGGTATAACTTTTCACAAAACAAGGTTTTTTATGACCCCGCATTATTATATCGAACTTGAGGAGAAGTATGGAGCACATAATTATCATCCTTTACCGGTTGTATTAAGCAAAGGCGAAGGTGTTTATTTATGGGATGTTGAAGGTAAGAGATATTATGATTTTCTATCAGCGTATTCCGCCGTTAATCAGGGTCATTGCCACCCGAAAATAATCAATGCACTTGTTGAACAGGCAAAGAAACTTACTCTTACTTCGCGTGCTTTCTTTAATGACTGTCTTGGCGAGTATGAAAAATACATTACAGAATTTTTCGGTTATCAGAAAATGCTCCCCATGAACTCAGGCGCGGAGGCAGACGAAACCGCAATCAAATTGTGCCGCAAATGGGCTTACCAGAAAAAAGGGATTCAAGAAAACCGGGCAAAGATTGTTGTATGTGAAGGTAACTTTCACGGAAGGACCACAACTATAATATCTATGTCAACTGATCCGGATGCATACAGAGAGTACGGTCCTTTTACACCAGGATTTATAAAGATACCTTACAATGATCTTGCAGCACTGGAAAAAGCTCTTGAGGACTCTGATGTGGCAGGATTTCTTGTAGAACCTATTCAGGGTGAAGCCGGTGTTTTTGTGCCCGATGATGGATATCTCACCAAAGCATATAATCTATGTAAAGCGAAGAATGTTTTATTTATTGCCGATGAAGTTCAGACCGGACTCGCGCGTACAGGTAAGATGCTTGCATGCGATCATGAAAATGTAAGGCCCGATGTGCTCATACTTGGTAAAGCACTTTCAGGGGGCACAATGCCTATATCCGCGGTATTGGCTGATGATCACATTATGCTGTGCATTAAACCGGGTGAACATGGATCAACTTTCGGCGGTAATCCGCTTGCTTCGAAAGTAGCAGTTACGGCTCTGCAGGTTTTGAAAGAAGAAAAGCTCGCAGAGAACGCGGAGAAACAGGGAAAGCTTTTCCGTGAAGAGCTCAGGAAGGTCAACTCTGATATGGTTACTTTAGTAAGGGGCAAGGGCTTACTGAATGCAATGGTAATCAAACCAACTAATGGTAAAGAAGCATGGGATGTATGTTTGAAGATGCGTGATAACGGTCTGCTTGCCAAGCCGACACATGGTGATATTATCCGCTTTGCACCTCCTCTTACAATAAACGAAGAGCAGGTTATGGAAGCAGTTGATATCATTAAGAAATCAATTTATGAAATAAGCGCAGTAGCAGTTTAAAACAAAAAAACCTCCGGAGTTAACGCCGGAGGTTTTTTTTAATTCTTTTCGGCTGCTGCATTAAACTCCGGAATGATCCACGCCTATCCATTTATCCACTGTGCTGATCAATGTTTTCGTATTAACAGGTTTAACAATAACTTCATTCATTCCCGCGGCCAAAAACTTCTGAATTTCCTGCTGCATATTTAATGCTGTTAATGCAAGAATGGGAATCGCTTTATACCATTCACTGTATTTTCTTATTTCAGCAGCGGCTTTGAATCCATCCAGTCCAGGCAGCTGAATATCCATTAGAATGATATCATACTGTTTAGTCTTAATAGCATTCAAAGCTTCATAGCCGTCGCTTACTGCATCAGACGAGTAACCGGCTTCCTGCAGCATTATAAGCTCAACATTTTTATTCATCTGGTTATCTTCAACGACAAGAATTTTTTTATCTTTTCTGGAAGATAAGCTGCCCGGCTCTTCTTTCTTTTCAAAGATTACATTCTTATTCATCTCGAGTTTCGCGGTAAAAAAGAATGTACTACCTATTCCCTTCTCACTTTCAACATATATATCACCCTGCATCATATTTACGAACTCTTTGCATATTCTTAGTCCGAGTCCCGTACCGCCGAATTTTCTGGTATATGAATTATCAACCTGTGAGAAAGGCTTAAAGAGGACATCCATTTTCTCCTGCGGGATACCAATGCCTGAATCCTTAACAGAAGCTAGTATTACAGCGTGATTATCTTCAATACTTTTCAGCGATACCCTGATTGATATGGTGCCCTGCTGAGTAAACTTTATAGCGTTGCTAAGCAGATTCGAAAAAACCTGCCGGAGTCTTACAGGATCACCTTTAAGAAGCAGCGGTACATTTTCATCTATCGCGGAACTGATCATCAGGTTCTTTTCATCAGCCAGCGCGGAGACGATTGATATTGCTTCATCAACAACTTCCCTTATGCTGAAATCAATATTCTCCAACTCCATGCGTCCTGCTTCAATCTTTGAGATATCAAGAATATTATTGATGATATCCAGCACTGATTCAGCCGCGGAACGAGTTTTCGAAACAAATAATTTCAGTTCTGCTTTATCCTCGTATACTTCCTGATCTATTAATTCCAGATAGCCCAGCACACCATTCATTGGGGTTCTGATCTCATGACTCATATTAGCAAGGAAAAGGCTCTTTGCCTCACTTGCCTGCAGTGCCTGCTGAGCGAGCTGATCAGATCTGTTCTTTTCATTTAATAAAGATTCTTCAGCTTTCCTGCGCTCATGCTCTAACTCTACCTCCCTGGTAATATCATGAACATTGCCTTCAAAGATAGAACCGTCAGCTTCAATGATGCGTTTTTTATTAAGAGCGACTATTATTGAACCGCCGTTTTTCTTCTTAAAATCAACAGGAAAGTTTACAATTTCTTTTTCAGCATCCAGCTTCCTGTAGAGTTCAGAGCTGACTTTTTCATCAGCATAAATATCTTTATTCAGATTTTTATTTATCAGCTCCTGAGGAGATTCATATCCCAGCATTTCGGCAAAAGCTTTATTAACGGTTAACAACTTTCCTTCTGAATCGATCTGAAAAATTCCCTCAGAAAGATTATCAAATAAAAATTTGTAACGTTGTTCAGACAGTTCCGCATTAAGGGATTTCTCAGCAATTTCAATGCGCATTTTGTAGCTGGCCGCGCTAGCCAGAATTGATAACAAGCTAAGAACAATAATAAACACAAGCGTTTCAAGCACATTATCAAACAGCAGTAATGTGGATTTATTTACCAGTATGGCAGCTGAGAATACAAGGTTATAATATATCGCAACCGTTATCTGATTTTTAATCTCCCAGCTCAGGAACAGCGCAGATGTAAAAATTACAAGTCCCGCCAGATGCGAGTTATAAATAATGGTAGAGGGCACCAGCATAATCATTGCTGCCGATGAGATTATTATATTCAGCAGCAATATATGCATGAGGACAACATGGTTTTTCTTTGTAACAGCAGTTGAGGATATAAACAATATTATAAAAGCAATAATTGTTTCAGAAAGCCGTATTGCATATGCATATGGAAGCACCTCAGTAAGATGACTTACCTCAAAGATAAGAGCAAAAAGACCGGAGATTATCACCAATAAAGAAATTATTTTTAACGGAGAGATAATTAGCTTCTCCAGTTCATTCTTTATTCTTTTAGACTTTTCCTCGGAGATCAATTTCTCAGGGGATAAGATTACCTGTAAAATGGAAGTATTGTTTTTCCCGGACAATGCTGAAAGTCCTGATTTATCGAAACGAAATTAGTGAAAATTTGTTAAAAGAACATCTAATATTTATCGCCCTGCTGGAAATTTCTATAATTAATCATATATTTCACCAATTAAATTGATTCAGACCCATTATGATTGATTTTTTGTATTCAATTGACGTTTCTGTTTTTTATTTCATAAACCATTCCATTTCAAATCCTGTATTCGATAAATTCTTTGTATTTATAACCGAAGTTAAGCACTGGTATCTTGTTTATATAATTCTGCTAGGAATCAGCATAGTGTACGGCGGAAGGACAGGAAGGATTGCCGCGGCCGGAGCAATTATTCTGATAACCATATCTGACCAGTTCAGCAGCTTTACGCTAAAAGATCTCTTTGCCAGAATACGTCCCTGTAATGTTCTTCCGGATGTGAGGGACCTGACGGGATGTTCCGATTCATATTCATTTCCATCATCGCACGCAGTAAACAACTTCGCAATTTTTATTTTCTACACAAGAATATATCCAAATTTAAAGTGGGTTCTTTTAATAAGCGCGTTTCTTGTTTCCCTTTCACGTGTGTATATCGGAAGACATTATCCTTCTGATATAACCGGCGGGGCAATAATTGGAATGGCTATAGGTTATGGTGTTTCGTCGCTGGCTCTTTTAACAGATAAGTACTTCAAAAATAAATATCGCGTAAATATACCTGTTGAATAGATCAAAATAAAGTAAATTCCGGCATTACATTTCTTTCTTTACTACTGTTCGGAATTTTACATAATTGCATGGAACACTTTTCAAATAGCAGGGGCATCTATGAAAAGAACAAGAGTAATTCAGTTCGGATTAGGTCCTATCGGCAACATTATCACAAAATACCTTATTGAAAGAGATCTGTATGAAATCACCGGTGCAGTGGATATTGATCCTCAAAAAGCCGGGAAAGACATTGGAGAATTAGCCGGTATTGCTCCCCTTGGTGTAAGAGTAAGCGATAATACAGATGAAGTGCTTTGTAAAGCAAAAGCAGATGTAGCAATAGTATCAACCCATGCAGAACTGGATAAAGTAAAGCCGCTTATACTTGATATTCTTTCTGAGGGGAAACATATTATTTCGACGTGTGAAGAGCTGGTTTACCCCTGGTTCACAAACCACGAAGCTGCTGAAGAAATTGACCGCACAGCAAAACTGAACCATGCTGCAGTTCTTTCAACAGGAGCAAATCCAGGTTTTATGATGGATTATCTTCCGGTTACTCTTACTTCAGTATGTCAGGAAGTTGAAAAGGTAACAGTTGAAAGATACCAGAATGCCCTGTTCCGCAGAGAATCTTTCCAGAAGAAATTAGGAGCAGGCCTGGATGCCGATTCATTCAGAAAACAAGTTGACGCAAAGAAGATCAGGCATATCGGCCTGACAGAGTCGGTTCATTATATTGCCGACATTCTTGGATGGAAACTTACCTCAACAAACCAATGTATTGAACCAGTGATTGCGGAGGGATCTCTGAAGCTGGATAAATATGATATTGAAAAGGGCTGCGCTCTCGGATTTCTGCAAACTATTTCCGGATTCATTAATGAGAGCGAAGTGATCAGGATGGAGTTCAAAGCATGCATAGGTGAAAGACATTCCCATGACAAAATTATCATAAAAGGAAATCCTTCCATTGCAATGAATATTGACGGCGGTGTAAACGGAGACATCGCTACCTGCGCAATAGTGGTTAATCTTATACCTGCGGTGCTCAGGTTATCTCCCGGACTTAAAACTATGGCGGACATAAGTCCGGTTTCCTACAAGGAATCATCTTTAATTCCTGTGTAGTTCACGAAACAGATTTTTGAAAAATTTCGGAAATTTAATACATTGGATGTTAAGATTTAAGCAGAGAATACATTATGGAAAAGATAAAATATACTCAGATCACGAATTTTCTCCAGCAAAAGAATATCGCGGTAATAGGAGTTTCAAGAAATGCCCAGGAATATTCAAGAAATCTGTTTAAGGAACTGCTCAAGTTAAATTATAACACTATTCCTGTGAATCCGAATATAACTGAAATAGAGAATCAGGTTTGTTATCCTTCCATCGAGGATGTAAAAACAGCAGTAGATGCCGCAATCATTTTAACTCCCTCAGTGACCTTAGTAAATATAGTGCATGACTGCATATCAAAGGGTATCAGGCACCTGTGGATCTATAATGGCAATGAAAAAGACGAGCATCTCAGATCCTCAATTGACATCTGCAGAGAGAAAAATGTAAGTCTGATATTTGGTTTTTGTCCTTTTATGTTTCTACCCGGTACAGCTATTCCGCACAGGATACATGGCAAACTTGCTAAAATCTTCGGGAAATACCCGGTTAGGGGATAATCGGAGGTTATTCGCCTACGAAGACTCCGGCGGACAGGTTCGCTGCGCTGTTATTGGACTTCGTCGTCATTCGCTATCGCTGTCATTCGCTCCGCTGTCATTCATTGTAAGGCGGAAGACAGAAGACTGAGGACAGAAAAACAGACGCAGATTTCACAGATTTCGCAAATTAGGATTGAGACGCAAATTTCGCACAAATAAAAAAAGAAATTTTAGGAGAGCCCTGCGGGCAAATTAACGCAGAAGGAAAGGTCATTCGCTTCGGCCTACGAAGACTCCGGCGGACAGGTTCGCTGCGCTGTTATTGGACTTCGTCGTCATTCGCTATCGCTGTCATTCGCTCCGCTGTCATTCATTGTAAGGCGGAAGACAGAAGACTGAGGACAGAAAGACAGAAGACTGAGGACAGAAAAACAGACGCAGATTTCACAGATTTCGCAAATTAGGATTGAGACGCAAATTTCGCACAAATAAAAAAAGAAATTTTAGGAGAGCCCTGCGGGCAAATTAACGCAGAAGGAAAGGTCATTCGCTTCGGCCTACGAAGACTCCGGCGGACAGGTTCGCTGTCATTGGACTTCGTCGTCATAAGCTGCGCTGTCATTCATTAGAAGACAGAGGACGGAGGGAAAGGTCATCCGCTGCGCTGTAATTCGTTGTCATTCGCTGCGCTGTCATTCATTGGAAGACAGAGGACGGAAGACGGAGGACGGAGGGAAGGAAAGGTCATTCGCTGCGCTGTCATTGGACTTCGTCGTCATTAGCTGCGCTGTCATTCATTAGAAGACAGAGGACGGAAGACAGAGGACGGAGGGAAGGAAAGGTCATTCGCTGCGCTGTCATTAAGTGGTCATTCGCTGCGCTGTCATTCATTGGAGGGCGGAGGAACGAGAGTTGTACATTCCGTTATTACTTGCAATTTTCCTAATTATTCTTTAAAATCATCCCGCAATATCTTTTTATTTATATTTTTATATGGAGAAATGATGGCAGTAATTGCCGTAAATCTGACAAGCACTCAGGTAACAGCTGCAGCGATCAGTATTGCAGGTAAAGTGATGCACAAGAAGACGATCGCTCTGGAGAAAAAGACAGGCAAGGATGTTAGTATATTAATCCAGAATCAGATAGAATGCCTTCTCAATATTTATAAAAATGATCCTATACAAATAAAATCAATCGGCATATCCGTTCCGGGTATTTCATATTCGAAAAATGGTACTGTCTGGGCGCCAAACATTCCAGGCTGGGAAAACTATCCTTTGCTGAAGGATCTTACTAATTTCCTCAGCGACTCAGATATAAAGATCAAGATAGGAAGCAACCGGACCTGTCATATTCTTGGTGAATACTGGCAGGGTGCCGCAAAGAAAAGCAAGAATGCGATTTATCTTTCCGTTGGAAACGGAATCGGAGCCGGGATTTTAATTGACGGCAAGATACTTCACGGCTTTAATGATGGTGTAGGAGCTGTAGGAAGATTATGCCTGGGCCAGCCTTTTGATAATACTTACAAGGATAAAGGTTTTTTCAATGCCAAGGCTTCATGGGTTGGAATGGTTGAATCTATTGCTGAAAAGAAGAGTAAACAGAAAAACTATGAAGGTTTCTTTTCTGATAAAGATCTGAAGACAGTAAATATCTTTGATATGTTTCATGCCTACAAGATTAAGGATAAAATAGCGGTATCGATATTTAATGAATGCATTGAATATTGGGGAATGGCTGCGGCAGATCTTATAAGTCTTTTCAACCCGGAAATCTTTATTTTCGGCGGAAGTGTATTCGGTCCTGCACTTGAATTCCTGAATGATATCAAGAATGTGACTGCTAAATGGGCTCAGCCTCATAATTATGTTAATGTAAAATTTCTAGGTTCACAGCTGGGGATGAATGCTGCTCTGTTTGGCGCAGGTCAGCTAGCCAGCGGAAAATTCTAGAGCCATCTGATTATTATTCAGGTGATCGTATGATCACCTGACCTTATCCATATTCCTTCTTAACTCAGGTTATGCATAATTCAGAGTATTGGAAACTTTCTATATTTTTTCTTAATATCTGAACACATTTTACTTTTTTTTTCATTTTACTCATTCTTATTTTATTTAATCATCCGGGATTATAAATGGCAGTAATAGCAATAAATCTTATAAGCAACAGTATAACCAGCGCGGCGATAAGTATCGCCGGGAAGATTATGCATAAAGAAACAAAACCTCTCGATCAAAAAGGAGGCAGTGAAGTAAGTCTGATGATACAAAAAGATATTAAGAAATTACTTAGTATCTATGAAAATGAACCAATCAAAGTAAAAGCAATCGGTATTTCTGTGCCGGGAATTGCCTTTATTAAAAGCGGTACTGTCTGGGCGCCCAACATTGCAGGATGGGAAAACTATCCCCTGCTGGATGAGGTAAGCAAACTTGTTAAAGGAAAAAATATAAGGATTAAGATCGGCAGCAACAGGACCTGTTTAATTCTTGGAGAACACTGGCAGGGTGCAGCAAAGAAAAGCAAAAACGCGATCTTCTTCTCTGTAGGCAATGGAGTCGGAGCGGGCATTCTTATAGACGGAAAAATATTACATGGCTACAACGACGGAGTTGGCGCTGTGGGATGGATGGCTCTGGAAAGACCTTATAGAGATATTTATAAAGAGACCGGATTTATGGAAACCAGAACCTCATGGAAAGGTATTTTGCAGGCGCTTGAGGAGCAGGTAAGGAAAACAAAAAATTATAGGGGGGTTTTTCTTTCGAGAAACATAAATGAAGTCTCTGTATATGAACTATTTCATGCATATAAACAAAAAGATAAAGCTGCAGTAAAAGTTATAAAAGATACTTTTGAACTTTGGGGGATGGTTGTAGCAAATCTTGTAAGCATGTTTAACCCTGAGGTATTCATATTCGGCGGTCAGGTATTCGGACCCGCTATGGAGTTCATTCCTGAACTGGTTAATGAAACTTATAAATGGGCACTCCCTCTGAACGCACAAAAAGTAAAATTTGTCGGATCGCAGTTAGGTTCCAATGCCGGGTTGTTCGGGGCCGGACAATTAGCCACCGGAAAGTTTTAACCTTCAGTTATAAGTCCGATAGTAAAATAATTTTAAAAATCAATAATTATTTTGAAATATTTAATTTCTTGATTCTCTATATCCTCTTAATCTAAGTTGATACTGTGATTTTATTAACTCATCTCTACTGAGGTTTTAATGGCAGTTATCGGTTTGGATTTAGGCGGTACTAAATTAGCGGCAGCTATTTTTGATACCGAAGGAACCATTCTTTTTCAGACCACCGTTCCTCTCGAAAAGCGCAGAGGCAAGCAGGTTGGCTCACTTATTACTTCAACATTATCTGAACTGCTCAGTTATTCTGAAAAGAACCTGCATAATATAACTGCTATTGGCATTTGTATACCCGGTATAAGCTGGAGCAAAACCGGAAAGGTGTGGGCACCAAATATTCCGGAATGGGATGATTATCCCCTTAAAGAAGAGATTACAAGCAGCCTGAATGGTAAAAATATTCAGGTTAAAATTGACAGTGACAGGTCCTGTTACATCCTCGGAGAAGTATGGAAAGGATCTGCAAGCGGGTGTAGCGACGCAATTTTTCTTGCTGTAGGCACAGGTATAGGAGCAGGCATTCTGGTAAACGGACAAATATTACGGGGTTCTAATAATATAGCCGGAGCAATCGGCTGGCTTGCCCTCGATAAACCTTTCCTTGAGAAATATACCAGCTGCGGTTGTTTTGAATATCATGCCAGCGGTGAGGGACTTGCACGGGTAGCAAGGGAAATAATAAAAGATAAACCTGATTATCAGGGTGCGTTAAAAATCAGGAACCCTGAAGAGATTACTGCCCGGGATGTATTTGAACAATATAAAAACGGAGATGAAGCTGCCACAGATGTAATTACCCAGGCGATTGAGTTCTGGGGAATGACAACTGCAAATCTTGTGAGCTTGTTCAACCCTGAAAAGATAATTTTCGGAGGCGGTGTATTCGGTCCGGCAGTTCAGTTCCTTGATCAGATCATGAATGAAGCGCGGAAATGGGCACAGCCAATAAGTATTAATCAGGTACAGTTAGAGGCATCTGCCCTTGGCAGTGATGCAGGGTTATACGGAGCAGGATATCTGGCTTTAAAACACTAATGACTTATTTCCCTTTTGATTCGAGGAGTATATGTATAAAAAGAATGTTGTATTTGCGGCTGCCTGTATAGGTATGCTGTTATTCGGCATGGTATTCCTTTCACTGGGTGCTGTGCTGACTTTTATTAAAGAAACTTATTCACTTGATGATCTCTCTGCCGGTTCATTAACCGCATTGCTGCCTTTCGGAATACTTCTGGGGTCATTGGTATTCGGTCCCTCTGTTGACCGTTACGGATATAAAATTGTACTTATCATCAGTTCAGTTCTGATAGCCCTGGCCTTTGAAATGATCGCTTACAGTTCTTCATTTACTCTGCTTCAGGGAGCTTTCTTTCTGATCGGAATCGGCGGAGGAGTCATCAATGGTGCAACCAATGCACTCGTATCAGACATTACTTCTGAAGACAAGGGCGCGAACCTAAGTTTCCTTGGCGTGTTCTTTGGTATAGGAGCAATGGGAATGCCTGCACTGATAGGATCACTTTCGGGAATTATATCTTATGCTACAATAATCGCGGCTGTAGGAATTTTCATCGCCGCTCCCATAGTGTTTTTTATCATTATAAAATTTCCTGTTCCGAAATATCCTCAGGGATTTCCAATTAAAGAAGTGCCCAAGCTTTTTAATGTAACACTTCTGCTGATAGCTTTTGTTCTTCTATTTGAAAGTTCTTTAGAAGGAATAACGAACAACTGGACAACGAGTTATCTGGAGCAGCATCTTCAGGTTGATGTATCAGCAGCTCTGTTCGCTTTAACCTTACTAAACGCAGCTTTACTTGGAGCAAGAATTATTCTTGGATTCCTGCTTAAAAAAGTTGCTCCTTACATTATCTTAATCATATGTCTGCTTCTGATTCTTATCGGAGGAGCCTTTTTACTATTCTCAACCAATCTGTATATGGCTTATACCGGCATAGCTTTACTGGGAATGGGATTCGCCCCTGGTTTCCCGGTTATACTTGGTTATACAGGCGAACTTTATCCAAAGCTTACGGGAACAGCTTTCAGCTTTGCAATTACATTTGCATTGATAGGCAATACCCTGTTTAATGCATTCGTTGGATTTATTTCACAGAGTTATGGAATAGATAAATTTCCGCTGGTGATAATTACAGCAGTGATCACAATGATGCTTGTACTTTTTAGTTTACTGAAACGAATATCAACACAAATAAAAATATAATATAACGGAGAAGAAAAATGCAGCTTGCTAAACAATGGTTAGACAACGCCAGGAATGTGATGGATACTATTGAACAATCACAAATGGAAAATATCAAAAAGGCCGCTGAAATTATGGCCGCTTCTATAGAAGCAGGACGCTGGGTTCATACATTCGGGTGCGGGCATGCTACACTGCCCATCGAAGAAATGTATCCGCGTATAGGGGGATTCGTTGGATTTCATCCAATTGTTGAATTACCTTTAACATTCTTTACCAACATAGTCGGCGGAATGAGTGTACATAATTTCGTTTTCCTTGAAAGAGTTGAAGGTTATGGCAAAGAGATTATGAAAGGATACAACTTTGATAAGAATGATTGTATGTGGTTATTCTCTCATACAGGAATTAATGCGGTTAATATAGACGTAGCTTTGGAAGCAAAGAGACTTGGAATGAAAGTAATTGTTTTCGGATCTGCAAATGAAGCAATAGGAAAACAAACGCGTCACAGCAGCGGAAAGAACATCTTCGAACTTGCTGATATCATTGTTGACACCTGTGTTCCTATCCAGGATGCCTCTGTTACGCTAAAGAACCATTGCGATAAAATCGGTCCTGTTTCTACTATGGGTTTTATTACAGCAGTGTGGATGACTGTTACAACTGTTGCAGAAATTCTGGCTGACAGAGGTGTGAAACTTTATATTCATCCTTCCCACAATGTACCGGGTGACACCACTGCTAAAGAAAGGTTAACAGAAGCACTGGCAGAATACAAGAAAAGAGTTGCCGGGGTTTAAGTAAGATTTTTCGGCTCTCTCTCTCCTTAATAAATCCGGAATCTTTACTATAAAAGGTTCCGGATTTTTTACGTTCTAATACTCTTCTCCTCCCTCTCTGTCATCACCGGAATCTTCACTGTTTCTTCTATTCTGTTCATTTTTATAATTATTAAAATTATATCTTACGTTCAGCATAACCATGGGTGATTGCCGTGTATGATAACTGTAATTATAAAAATTCAAGCCCCGGGAGACAGATTCATGTTTTCCGGTACCAAAGAGATCTCTAACCTGTAAAGTCAGCGCTATTTTCTTTTCAAACAGATCCTGTTTTACCGCCCCATTAATTATAAAGAATTCTTCTGACCTGCCCTGAGAAGAAACAGAAGGTGAATTGTACATAACATTCAGCTGAAGCTGTGTTGTGCTGCCGAGCTTAAGAACATTATTAAGCCTGGTATTCCAGTTAAAACTGTTTCTTGAAAAATCCTGCCCGTTCAGATTGCCTGTAACTTCATAATTATAAATATTGCCCATTATACTTAGATTCCAGAAAGGAAAGGGGTCTGTGACAAGCATAAACTCTGATCCCAGAGAATAGTCTTTTCCGATATTCTCAACCGAACTTAATGTAACATCGTCAGCATATACTGAACGAACATCTTCTATTTTATTTTTTGTTACCCTGTAATAGAACTCGCCGGAGAATGAAATCTCCCCTATCAGCGTCTGAAATCCTGTTTCATATGAATCAATAAATTCAGGCAGCAAGGCCGGATTACCTATTCTTACATTATGAGCATCGATCCATGTTTCGAAAGGTTCAAGCGCCCAGTTCCGCGGTCGCTCTATTCTCTTTGTATAGCTTAACATTATCTGGGTTACGGGACTGAATTTATATGAGCCATGTAAGGTTGGAAAGTAATCCCATCTATCGATAGAAAACTGCCGGTTTGTTTTTGTAAGGTCTATTGTTCTATATGTATACTCCCCTCTTACTCCACCCTGAATTCCAAGAGGTCCAAACTCATTTGAATATATAGAATACACCGCCAGTTCACTTACTTTATAATCTACAATATTGCTGAATTGCTCCCGGAACTCAAAAACTCCGGATGCAGAATTAAATTCATGCAGTTCATTTGCTTCCCTTGAATCTTCATACTCACCCTGTGAACCGGCTTCAAACTTTGCTGTTGAACCAAGCGGAAGGATGTAATCTATTTTTCCTTCGAATTCAGTGGAAGGACCTGATTCAACGGTTTTCTTTCCTGAGAATTGTATATCATTGCTGAATTCTCTGGAGGCGGTTAGTTCATCAGAGTTATCGTAGCTAAGATGAAGATCGGCAGAAAATTCATGTCCGGGTGCACTAAACCTGTGTGTATAGTTTGTATTACCCGCAACAAAAGTTCCAGACCGTTCTCTCGTGCTTTTACTGATGTAGTTCAATGGAGCAGGCTGCAGTTGAGACCACGACAAATAGTTCATGGAAGAATTGCCAAGATTTTCCCGTGAGCCGAATCTGAAACCCAATCCAAGCAGATCCTTTTCAGTTATATTAAAATCCAGACCTCCCCTGATTCCATAACCTTCTCTTCCCCATTCGCTGTTTCCTGTGGAATTCAAATAACTGGTATTAGTATTAAAAGTTGTACTTCTTTCTTCTCTGCCGGAACCTGGAAAAATCCTCTGGTTATAATCGAGTCCCAAATTATACCTGACTGCAGTAGTTTTATATTCAAAAAGAAAATCTCCGCCATACCTTTCTGTTCCGCCTGCATTTGCATTAGCGATGCCGCTGATTCCAATATTCTGATCTTTCTTTAAGATAATATTTATAATGCCTGCAGTGCCTTCAGGATCATACTTAGCGGAGGGGTTAGTGACTATCTCGATTGTCTTAATTGAACCCGCAGGGATCTGCTGGAGAGCATCCTGAGCAGAAATTACAGAAGGTCTGCCGTCAATCAGCACAGTAAAGTTACCGCTTCCCCGAAGACTTACATTTCCATCAATATCTACTGTTACAGAAGGTACATTTTCCAGAACATCAGCGGCATTTCCGGAAACTGCAATGGGCATTTGTTCTACATCGATCACTTTTTTATCTATACGAAAAGCAACCGGTGTACGTTCCCCCTGAACCACTACATTTTCCAGGTTAATTGATGAAGGCTTAAGCAGTACTTTATCTAAATTAATAGTAGGCTGATTTCTTCCAAGCGTGATATCCGGCTTTATATATTTTTCATAACCGATGAACTGAATGTTTAAATAATAACGTCCGGGCCTGAGTTTGCTTAAACTAAAAAATCCTTCCTTATCAGAGATTGTACCTGTGACCTGGGAGCTATCTCTTGAAGAAAATAATATTACATTCGCATATTCAATCGGCAATCCGGAACTATAGTCATAAACTGTACCGGTAATGGTACCCATTGGACCCATACCATTCCTTTGGGGCTGGCTGTACAAAAAACCAGAACAAAGAACGAGAAAAATTAAGATCATTGAACCATACTGTTTCATTAAACACCAATATATTTTATGTGAAATTTGGACAATTATAAAAGAGCATAAGTTTAAAATATAATTAAGACGCGGTAATAAATACGGATTTTTTTTGCACAAAATAAAAGAGCAAATTTCCTTTTGCTAATGTGCACCAGGTTATTTCTTAGATTCCTATTTTTTATTATATTTTATCAATACTCATCTCAAGAATCAAATTGTATGAAAAACGAAAGCATAAGTGTTCTGCTTATCGAAGATAGTCTCGGTGATTCCAAACTAATAACTGATATGTTATCAGAATCCAGAGATTTTCAGTTCAGTTTTAAGCAAGCCTCGCGGATTAAAACAGGACGGGAATTATTATTGAGAGGGAAGTTTGATATTGTGCTGCTTGATTTGAATCTGCCCGATAGTTTCGGTGTAAGCAGTGCTGCAACTTTCATTCAGGATTTCCCCGACATCCCTATTATAATTATAACAAATCATGATAATGAGGAAGCAGGAGTAAATGCGGTAAAAATGGGGGCTCAGGATTATATAGTTAAATTCTTTACTGACAGCTACTCACTAATACGATCCGTAATTTATGCTATTGAGAGAAAGAAACTTGAAAGACAATATAAGTCTGATGGAATTAATACAAGCGTTTCCGGAAAATTAAAAACAGCGGAAGCCGAGCTTGAGAAAACCAGAAAAGAATTAAAGAATTTTTTATATGTAGTATCACACGATCTTCACGAACCGGTAAGAAGTATATCCAGCTTTTCGCAAATACTTCAGCGGAAGTACAGGGATAAAATGGATACTGATGCCAACACCTACATTGATTTCATTATAGATGGAACCGTCAACATTCAGAAAATGCTTGATGACCTGCTTACTTTTTCACGAATTACTCCTGAGCGGACCTTTATTACAGAAGTAGATACCACTGCTGTGGTTGAAAGTGTTCTTAATAAATTATCTTCCAAAATTAAATCGCAGCAGGCGAGTATCGTATGTGAAAATTTACCTGTTATACAATCAGATTATTCACAGATAAAAGAGTTATTCCTGCATCTGCTCTCCAATGCATTAACTTATACATCGGAAAATCCTGTAAGGATTTCAGTCAGTGCTGTTAAAAAGGATTCGGAATGGATCTTCTCAATTACAGATAATGGCATAGGTATTGAAAAAGAATTCTTCGACAGAATATTCATAATGTTCCAGCGTTTACATACCCGCGAGGAATACCCCGGAACGGGTATGGGCTTAACTATATGTAAACAGATTATTGAACTGCATGGCGGACGTATCTGGCTTGAATCTGAACTTATGAAAGGCACCACATTTTTCTTTTCACTCCCAGAGAAAACTGCATCATAAAAAATTCTTTGGATAAAATTTATGATTTGATTATCCTTTCATAACTTAAAAAAAAAAGGAAAATTGGCAGGATGATCAATACACTACTTCTAAAAAAATGCCGGCTCTTCGATTCAGAGATTGTCAGTGATGTTCTAATCAGGGATGGTAAAATTCAGGCTATTGATGATAATATAGAAAATTCAGAAGCTGAAATTTTTGAAACGAACAAGCGAATGCTTGTCCCCGGTTTTATAGATGTCCATATTCAGGGTGCCGGAGGGGCTGATATACTTGACGGAACAGAAGAATCTCTCAAAAATATGTCCGCAGTCCTTGCGCGTCTTGGTACCACCTCATTTCTTGGAACAACGGTTGTGAAGCCTTTACAGGAAAACGCACATCTTAAACTTGCAAGTAAATTTGCAGGTAAATCCATTGGCGGAGCAAAACTGCTTGGATTCCATCTTGAAGGCCCTTTCATTAACATTAATAAAAAGGGAGGACTTGATCCGGCGAGTATCTATGATTCGAGTCCGGAAAGATTTGCAGAAGTTCTGGAAGTTACATCGAATCATCTTAAGATGATGACTATTGCTCCGGAGCTGCCCGGTAATGCGGAAATAATCAAAAGTTTATGTCAGAATGGAATCATTGCTTCTTTTGCACATTCAGAAGCAAATTATGAGCAAACAAAAGCAGGTTTCAGAGCAGGCATTTCGCATATTACTCATATATTTAATGCAATGCTGCCTTTGCATCACAGAAATCCCGGGCCTCTTACAGCCATTTTTGAAAATGATGAAGTAACCGCACAGATCATCAGTGACGGGCATCATCTTCACCCTGCCATAATAAATCTTATTTACCAAATTCTTGGTCCGGAAAGATGCATATGCATAACGGATGGAGTACAGGCAATGGGTTTACCCGAAGGAATTTATACTTACAATGGAAAAGAGTATATTTCAAAAAGCGGAGCAGCAAGATATTTTGACGGTACACTGATTGGTTCAACAATGAGTCTCGGAAATATGGCTCTCAAGTTTAAAGAATTCACCGGATGCTCGTTCAAAACAGCAATCAACACTGTCAGTAAAAATCCAGCACAAATTCTCGGATTAGGAAACAGTAAAGGTGATATCAAGCCGGGTTATGATGCTGATCTGGTACTCTTAGATGAGGATTATTCAATTTATATGACAATAATTGAAGGCAGACCAGTATACAATAAAGAAGATTAAAAAAATGGGGGCTGGTTCATAATTCATCTCATCCCAACTGACACAACTTATAGAATTTATTATCATAAGATCTGTCCAGCCCCTTACTTATGATAGTTTAAAATGAGGACCAGTCAAATAGGATTTTATCTTATAAAGTTGTAGGAAAATATATACAACCCAGCTTCGTATTAAGCATCAGGTCTATACTTTCAGGCGGGACTAAAATTATAGCTGTTTACAATTACTTCGAAGGTCTTTTCATCGGCATCCAGGACGGGCATGAAATTAAAGGTGCCGGAATATTTTCTGCCATTTATTGTAAAGCAGAGTTTTGAGCTAATACCTTCTCTCAAAGAAATACATTTATTTAAGTTGTGTAAAAAGGATTGGTTCTCATCAGAGCGCAAAGAATTCCTGTCCTTCATGATGACTGCTGCAGAAGAATTGCCGAAGAGTTCTGAAGCAGCGGTATTCATGTATCTGACCTGTTTATTCTCATCATAGATCAGGAATAAGCCGGGCAGATTGTCTAAGGTTTTGCTGAATCTTCTTTCGTTAAGTTCAAAAAATAAATTTCTCTTTTTAATTTCCTGTGCCTGAATTTCTAACCGGGTTATAAGTCTCTTTCGTTCAATGGCTGCTTTTAAAGTATGTCTCAGGAGCCGGCTGTCAAATTCTCCTTTACACAAATAATCCTGTGCTCCAAGTTTAATAGCCTCCTGGATATAATCTTCATCATTCCTGTTGGAAAAAATCACTACAGGGATCTGGTTATTAACAGAGTTCAGCAATTTAATCAAAGTATCTAAACCATTGCTATCAGGTAAGCCGAGATCGAGCAATACGATATCAATATCATTCTTTGAAAGTCGATCAAGTCCGGATTCTAATTTAACATTATGAAAGATTTCGAAACCATAAGGGTCATCTATTTTTAATAATTCATAAACAAACCGGGCATATCCAAGACTATCTTCTATAATCAAAACTTTGATCGTTTTTGATAACGTAGCGGCAGTTGCTGCAGAAAATATCATTTTTATCCTTAATGAAAAGTTAGGTCCGCATTTCGAAAGCAAAATATGACAGCCGCAAAATATAGTTTATAATCTTTTTTCTAAAGGTAAAATTTCATACCTTTTGATGCCATGGGATAAGGATTATAAAGAATTTTGCATTCCAGGTCAGAGAAGGAACCAGGTAACAATTACAATGAGCAACTCAGCACCAAATATTCTAAACGAATCAGTCAAGTTCATTAAATCCGTTGGTCCTAAAAGAGCAGAATCATTCGCAAAGATCGGCATACACACCATTAAGCAGATACTTTTTTATCTTCCTTCCAGATATCTTGACCGTTCAACTATTCTTAGTATTAATAAAGCATATGGCTACATTATAAATGGTTACCAGGGGGAACTGACCATTATCGGAAAGGTTATTGACAAAGAGAAAGTCAGGTATGGCAGAAAGGAGATCCTGAAAGTACAGATGAAGGACGAATCAGGATTCTTTGAGTGCGTATGGTTTCAGGGTACAAGATTTTTCCAGAATTTATTTGATCCCGGAGAGTATTACGCTATATCGGGCAAACCATCTGTATCCAAATACGGAAATATTCAATTTGTTCATCCTGACTTTGACAGGATCCTGGAAGATGAGTCACAGGAATTTCTAAACACCGGGAAGATCATTCCTTTCTACAGAATACCTAAAGAGCTGCGATCAACTAATCTTGGTGACCTAAGTCTGCGGCGAATATTACATTACGCAGTTGAGAAGTATGCATCTTCACTTCAGGAAACGCTTCCCGGTGATATCATCGAAATACACGAACTGCTCCCGATTGAACTGACTATTAAAAACATCCACTTCCCCGAGAATAAAGAGCTGCTGGAGAAAGCGCGGATCCGGCTGAAGTTCGAGGAGTTGTTCTTTATTGAAATACTTGTCGCACTCAGAAAAAGTAATCTGAAAACAAACATCTCCGGAACTTCTATGAAGATCAGAACCAGACTGGTATCTGATTTTCTAAAGTCATTACCTTTTGAACTTACAAAAGCTCAGTTACATGTGTTGTCTGAAATAAGGAAAGACATGGAATCAGGCAAACCCATGAACAGGTTATTACAGGGGGATGTGGGAAGTGGAAAAACGATTGTAGCCCTTATTGCCATGCTGATCGCAAAAGATAACGGATATCAGTCTGTACTGATGGCTCCTACGGAAATATTAGCTACACAGCATTTCAAAAACTTATCACGGCAACTAAAAGGGATTGATATAAATATTTCTCTTCTCACCGGGGCAACAAGAAGTAAAGAGAGGCAAGAGGTATTAAGCGGGCTGTTGAAACATGAGTGTGATATTATTATAGGAACTCATGCTTTATTTGAGGAAGGAGTAGAGTTTAACAAACTGGGATTAGTAGTTATTGATGAGCAGCACCGGTTCGGAGTGATACAAAGGTCCAGATTGATTTCCAAAGGTTTCTCTCCTGATATTCTTGTAATGAGCGCGACTCCGATACCAAGAACTCTTTCTATGACAATCTATGGAGATCTTGATTTATCAGTCATTAATGAGATGCCGTTAAACCGGAAAAAAATTATAACCAATGTGCGTGGAGAAAGCAAGCTCCCGTTGATCTATCAATTTATTGTGGAGAAATCGAAGCAGGGATATCAGTCATTTATAATTTACCCTCTTGTGAAAGAGTCGGAGAAAGTTGATCTTAAAGCGGCTATTACGCATTATGAAGAGCTAAGGGAGACTTATCTCAGTACTGTCAGAGTAGCTTTGGTACATGGGAAGTTGAAGTGGAATGAGAAGGAGGAGATCATGAGAGATTTCGCGAATGGTAATTATGATGTTCTGATATCTACAACCGTGGTTGAGGTAGGCATTGACATTCCGGATGCAAATATAATCCTGATCAATGATGCTCACCGGTTCGGACTTTCACAGCTCCACCAGTTAAGAGGAAGAGTAGGCCGGAGCAGCATGCAGGGCTATTGTATATTGGTTACCAGGGATGAATATGCTGAGAAGTCACTAACCTACAATTTTAATTTTGAATATATGTCTGAGTCGGTGATAGAGAAAAACAAAACTGTATCACGCTTACAGGCGATGAGTAAATTCAGCAGCGGTTTTGATATTTCAGAGATAGACTTAAAGCTAAGAGGCCCGGGTAATATATTCGGCATCAAACAAAGCGGATTCCCCGAATTAAAATATGCCGACATTGTTAATGATGCAGAGCTTATCATGAAAGCAAAGGACGCTGCCTTCAGTATTATTGGTAAAGACCCTACGCTGAAACATTCAGAGCATCAACTTATCAGAGATACACTTCTTAATGAGTACAGAGAAAATTTAGACTACTCAAGGATTGGATAATGCATGTACTTAGATCACTTTAAAAAACTTTTTTATATTATTTCTCTACTTTTTTAAAAAAGATGTTTTATTTAAAAAAAAAGTTTTTATATTTTTACAAGTAGCTTGCAAAAATAATTTTATTAATTATTTTTACACTTAGTAAACTTGTTCAGAAACATTTTGTTGACTTTAAAGTGATCATCTTAAACCAAACTCAGAGAAGGAGCTATTATCAGTTCACATTTTGCTGACATTCGATTGAATGTTGTGCTTACATATAATGTAAGGCCGGAAGAAGATGGATCTTCCCTTGGAGTCATAGCCTCTAATGAAATTCTCCCCTCTAAACCCGAATCACCAGAATCATCACCTCAACTTTTTAATGATGTATATGCTGAATGGGATAAGTTTGAAACAATTGAGGCAGTGTACAAAGCACTTTCATTATATCACGATGTAACTTTGGTTGAAGCCAATGAACATGCTTTTGAAAAGTTCCGCTCATTGAAACCACAGATCGTTTTCAACGTAGCCGAAGGGATGAACGGCATCAGCCGGGAAGCTCAGATACCCGCAATACTGGATATGTTAAATATACCCTATACGGGTTCAGATCCTCTTACCTTAACAAGCTGCCTGGACAAGTCCAGAGCAAAAGAAATACTTTCCTACTATGGAATACCGAATGCCCGTTTTGTGACGGTGAGTTCGGCAGATGAACTTAGAGACTTTAATCTGGAATTTCCACTGATCATAAAACCAGTTGGGGAAGGTTCAAGCAAAGGTATATTCAATTCTTCTTTCATAAAGAATAAAGCTGAACTATACGAAGCAGTTGAGCATAATCACAGGACATATTCTCAGCCTTCTTTAATCGAAGAGTTTTTACCCGGAAGAGAATTTACTGCAGCTATTATCGGGAACACTGAAGAAGATTTAGTTGTTCTGCCTATTGTCGAAATTAACTTCACTGAATTGCCGGCCGAGCTTATCCCGATTTATTCTTACGAGGCAAAATGGATTGTTGATACCAGAGATAATCCCTTAGATATTTTTTCCTGTCCGGCTGAATTGGATTCAGTTCTTGAGGCAAAGATAAAAAAAGCGGCGATCGACACGTACCGTGTTTTAAAGTGCAGAGACTGGAGCAGAATAGATATCAGATTAGATAAGAATGGAGAACCAAATATCATTGAAGTTAATCCGCTGCCCGGAATATTACCAGATCCGAAAGACAACTCCTGTTTTCCAAAGGCAGCCCGAGCATATGGTTTAAGTTATGAAGAGATGTTGAACAAAGTTTTATATGTTTCTGCTAAAAGGCATAAAATTATATGAGTAAGAAGTCAAGAATATTGCTGTGCTATAATGAACCTAAGTCAATGTACAATAACTACATCGGAAAGCAATTGCTCTCAGATATTGTTATAGATACATCAGAGGGAGATCATGCCAGCCATGTATCTGAGATTATAGGTCATCTGCAGAATTATTTTGAAGATGTAGATATTGCAGTGTTCAATACTGATATTGAAGCTGTAATTAATAAGATATTATCTTATGCACCCGATGCAATATTCAACCTGGTTGAGACCGTTGATGGTATTTCTCATTACGAAGCTTATGCTGCGGGATTATACGAATTGCTGGGCATTAAATACACCGGGAATACACCTTTATGCCTCGGAACGTGTCTTGATAAATCAAAGACAAAGCAATTCCTCCATGCTTTTGGAATCAGGACCCCAAATTTTTATATCGCCAAATATAACAAGAGTATAAACGCTGATGTATTTCAGCTAAAATTTCCGGTTATACTAAAGCTTCTTCAGGAAGATGCGAGTATTGGTATTTCTGAATTTTCAGTATGTGAAGATCTTAAGGATATCAATACCAGATTAAACTTTTTGTTTGATACGTACAAACAGGATGTTCTAATTGAAGAGTATATAACCGGCAGAGAGTTTAATGTTGCCATATTAGGAGAAACAGTTCTCCCAATTTCCGAAATTGATTTCACAGGGTTACCCGACAACTACCCTAAAATAGTAACCTATGAAGGTAAATGGTTACCAGATAGTATTTATTACCAATATACAAATCCGGTATGTCCCGCAGATCTTGATAAGAACACAAAAGAAAAAATTGAAGCAATAGCTTTAAATTGTTTCAAACTTCTTTACTGCAGGGACTATGCACGTGTTGATGTCAGATTATCAAGTGACAATACTCCATATGTCATTGAAGTTAATCCGAATCCTGACATCTCTTCGGATGCCGGTTTTGCAAGAGCAGCCGCAGCAGCAGGAATAATTTACCCTGAGCTGCTTAAAAGAATTACAAATTTTGCTTTAAACAGAAAAACTCATGATACGAAAGTTAAAGTCTGAAGACAGGGCGCAGCTGGAAAATATGCTTTCCAATGTGAATCAGTTCAAGCCGATTGAGTGCGATATTGCACTTGAACTGATTGACATTGCCATTATGAATCCTGCTCAGGGAGACTATAATATTTTCGTATTTGAAGATGATGATAAAGTGCTCGGATACCACTGTACCGGTCTCAGACCTCTTACGAATGGGGTGTATGATCTGTACTGGATTGTTGTTGATCCTACGGTTCAGGGAAAAGGTATTGGAGCCAAGCTTCTGAAGCATGCTGAAGATTTTGTAAAAGACAGAAGCGGGAGACTGATCCTGGCTGAAACATCATCACGTGATAATTATGACGGCACCAGAGGATTTTATTTAAAGCATAATTATTCAATTCTGGCAGAGATTAAAGATTTTTATTCAATTGAAGATAATTTAATCATTTTTGGTAAGTACTTTAATTAAACATAAAGGGTAACTCAATGGAACCTTGGCAACAAATGTTACGAGATAGCATTCACTCTGTCGATCAGCTAGTCGAAAAATTCAATCTCGACAGAAGTATTGCTGAACAACTGGATGTATTTTTTCAGGCCAGAATCAATCCGTATTACCTCAATCTTATTAAGTATCCCGGAGATCCGATATGGAAGCAATGTGTTCCCGATCAGATTGAACTGGAAGATCTTGATGGTGTTGAGGACCCGTTAAATGAAGATGCTATGAGTCCGGTTCCCAATATTACTCACCGTTATCCTGACCGGGTGCTCTTTTTGGTAACCAGTCAGTGCGGTATGTATTGCAGATTCTGCACAAGGAAAAGAAAAGTAGGCAACTCAGATAAGATCTCAATGAAAGGACTTGAGTCTGCGTTCACATACATTGAAGAGCATAAAGAGATCAGAGATGTAATTCTCTCCGGCGGAGATCCGCTGATGCTTACAGATTATATGCTTGAAAAAATCCTGATGAGATTAAGACAGATACCGCATGTTGAAATAATCAGACTCGGATCAAAGATGCCCTGTGTGCTTCCGCAGAGGATTACTCCAAAGTTGTGTAACATGATTAAAAAGTATCATCCGATCTATGTAAATACTCATTTCAATCATCCGTGGGAGATAACTGCTGAAAGCTCAAAAGCCTGTCAGATGCTTGCTGATTCAGGATGTCCTGTTGGCAATCAGACAGTTCTCATGAAGGGAGTAAATGATGATCCGGATACTATAAAAGAGCTAATGCAGAAATTACTGAAGATGCGGGTAAAACCATATTACCTTTACATGGCAGACGAGACTAAAGGCGCGAATCATTTCCGCACTTCCATCAGAACAGGTTTAGAGATAATGGAGAAGTTAAGAGGTCATACCAGCGGTCTGGCCATACCTTATTTTGTTATTGATGCTCCCGGCGGCGGCGGTAAAATTCCACTTCTGCCTGAATACGTTCTACATCATGATGAAGAAAGAATAATACTTCGTAATTTCAAGAATGAGGTATACGTGTATCGTGATGTTGCTGATAAAGAAAAAGCCGGGTTCTATAAGGGTAACGGAAATGGTAACGGTAACGGAAATGGTAACGGAAAGAAACTGAAAAAGATACAAAAGCTTACTACAAAAGATTTTCCGGAAATGGCCATTATTGATAATTAGAATCTAATTTAACGATCCTGGAGCTTCATAAACTTCAGGATCGTTATACATTTTTAATCTAGTACACTGTTTCTCTTTTTATTATAATCTGCCGGATATCTCCTTCAAGAATTCCCTTAGGTGTTTCAACTATTCTGCCCTTTTCCATCCCATTCTCTGAGAAAATGAAAGTAGGAACAAATTCGATATTGAGGTTTTTTACCTCTCCAGTTATATCCTTCATCCCGCGTCCAACATTAATCACTTTGATTTTCTTAGCAGGATAACCTGCTGAATCAAGTATTTTATAAAATTTAGGCACTTCATACCGGCTATCACTGCACCATGTACCCATAACGATAGTTATGTCGTACCTGAGTATTTCGGGAATAAGTTGATCCAGGGTGTCTTTATTAAGAGAATAGTTATCATAACCCGAATTGAACCACCACGAAAAGGAAGAATCCTGAAACGCTTCTCTTGTAGTATATCCGATCAGCATTAGTTTTTCTGATTTCTCATCAATAACAATTTTATTATATTCCTGAGCTGAAATAATAGTGCTCAACAAGAGCAAAATAAACAGCATATTAAACCTGATTGATTTTTCTGACATCAATACCCCAATACAGTTTCTCTCGTAGTATTTTAAAGTAATTTGTTGAATGGACATGAACCAGGCTGACGTTCCGGGTACTTTTATATATTAAAATCTCCGCCGGAGGATTCAAGCTATATACACGCTGGCCATCACAACTAACCTGAATATATTCAAACTGTGATTTAACTGAAAGTCTTATTTTTCTGCTGCTATCCAGAACCAGGGGACGCATATTTAATGTGTGAGGTGAGATCGGACTGAGAGCGATAACGTCTGCTGTTGGTGAAATTACAGGTCCGCCGGTGGAAAGAGAATAGCCTGTAGAACCAGTAGGCGTCGCGATTATGAGTCCATCAGCCACAAAGGTTGTTACATATTCATCATTCACTTCGATGGATATTTCGATCATCTTTGGCCAGCCACCTTTATCTATTACGATATCATTTATCGCAAAGAGATTCTGGTTATTACAAGTAATACAATCCCCCTCCAGTACCATGCGCTTCTCAATTGTATACTGGCCATCTTTAATTTCATTCAAAAGTTCATCAATACGGTTCAGATCAAATTCTGCAAGGAAGCCAAGTTTACCAATATTTAATCCGATAAGTGGTGCCGAAGAGTTTCTTGCAAGATAAGCAGTGTTCAGCATAGTGCCATCACCGCCTATTGAAACAATGATATCGCTTCTTCTGAATATTTCCTCCTGGGGAATGAATGCTGAATCTCTGATACTCCCCCGGAAGTGTGTTTTATTAAGTTCATTGCTGATAAAGTAATCAAATCCATAGATCTCAAGATGTTTAACGAATTCACCGGTAACCTGTGATATTTCTTCTTTATGGGTGTTTGGAATTATTCCTATAATCATCTTTCCATCTGCCTGTGTTTAATTCTTTTAATTTACAATATTTTGTGAAAACATATACTGAAGAAAAAATAGCTAAAATGAATCCATGTAATCCATCGAGAAAGCCTCTTTTCAGAAAGAACATTTTGAAGAACAGGAAAGCCGGTCTTAGGATAATATCAGAATACCCTGCCTTTTTATTTGATTCCGACATCTCCCGGGCAGCCAATGTGGTGTATAAATTAAATTTATTAAAGTAGTGTTCAATGGTAGGATCTGTCCAGTGCTCAATATCATTCTTCAATTCACCAAGAGGGCCTTCAACTACCAGGTGTTCATGAACATCCTTGTCTTTGAATTTTACCATGTTTTTATTAAAGAGCCGGATAACTTTTCCGGGATACCAGCCGCTATATTTAATCCATTTATTCAGGAAGTATGCCCTCCGAGGAATGCTAAAAGCTGAGAATCGGGACATATTTCCTTTTAGTTTATTGATCTCATCAGAAAGTTCTGCTGTAAGTGCTTCATCAGCGTCAATCCATAGTATCCAATCATTCGCGGCTTGTTTAATAGCGTACTGTTTGGTTTTAACATATCCCTGCCATGCGCGTACTTCATATTTCACTTCTTTGTTTTTAACAATCTGCAGTGTGTTATCGGTTGAACAATCATCAATGATTACTATAATCTCATCAACAGAACTTTTCAAACTATCCAGGCATCTGCCAATATTTTCTTCTTCGTTCTTTGCGATTATAATGGCTGATATAGAAATATTATTCATTGACATATTCCTGTTTAATTTCAGGTTCCTGCATTTGTTTAAAATTCCTGAAGAATGCCAGGTTCAATCCCAAAATAAACCAAACCATTGTAATAATTTCATGATCACCGAAATTCCATTCAGCGAGTCCGGATATCAGAAATCCTGTAAAAGTGCCAAATGCACCAAGCGCATAGGATGAAGCAAAAGGAATATTCCTGAGAGCTTTATAAACTTTAAAATGAGTAATTCCTATTTTAACAAGAAGTATAAGTACTATGGTAAACCCAAAAATGCCCAATGCGGCCAATAACTGGATATAATTATTATGTAAATGTCCGAAAGTTTCTTTTTCGTAATAGTTCATATACTCAGTGTAAACTTTTTTCATATCGATATCGCCGACACCGAATATCGGATGATCTCTGAGAATCGCAATACCAACCTGCCACTGATAAAGCCGCTGAATATTTGTCTGATGATATGGATCAAAAATGGAATTTAAGCGGCTTACATTTACATTCGTGTAAATCATCTGATTATTGCGGGTAATAAATGTTGTTGGATTAAAAGGTAACTGCTTATTACCTATTATTTGCAGATTATCTTTAAATGGATATTCGAGTTCAAGAACTGTTTTTTTGAAACCTGAAGCGAACAACCCGTTTTCAGACAAGTTAAAAGAATTTATGTTATTCAGCTCAGTATTAACATCTTTAATGATAACCCGATCATTTTCGATTTTAAAAAGTGTTGTATTTTTTTCTGTGGTAAACAGGAAATAATTACCCTTCAGAAAAAGAAATCCAAACTTTGTTTGATAATTTTTTTGATAGATAACTGAAGAAGGTAATCCTTTGTTTAATTTAATTACCTCCATCAAGCTATCACCTGCAAAGAAAACCATATGCCCTGAATCAACTGCTAAACGTGAGATTCCCTTGTATTCAGGATATCTGAATTTTATACCAGGGTTGCCCGGATCGGTATATACTGAAAGTCCGCTATCTTTATCCGCAACGTATAAAATTTCATTAGCCACTGTATATGCGCCATTAATACCCGCAGAGATTATTTCCTGTTTTCGGGTAAATCCTCCATTACCTTTTCTATATACTTCTATCCGATGATCAACCAGAAATGCAAAATAATAGTCCTCTTTCCATTTAGAAAAATAGGTAACCGGCGCATTAGTATTAATTACAGGGACAAGGTTAGAATCTTTTTGAAGAAGTATTCCCTTTTCATACGCAGAGAGGTACAATGAGTTTTCCTCAGCATAGAGGGATAGGAATTTACCCGGATATTTCAATTCTAGGCGGTGTGATTTAGCAGGATCTTCAATAATTAACAAGCTGTATGTTTTTTGCATTATTAAGAATCCACTAAACAAAAGAACAGCCGGTACAACAACCAGCCATTTTCGCTTAAGGATAAGTATAAAAAATAGTCCCGCAGCAGCTCCAATCCAGGCAGCCCTGGTATAACTTGCAGCCAGTGCCAGCAGTGTTAGTATGAATGCGAATAATATTGCAACCCGGTACTTCCATGCAGTTTTTTCATTGATCAGAAAAGCGAACAGAAAAATTACACAGAAGCTGATTAAACCTCCGGCGGTCATAACATATTGAAAAGGAGAAGGTCCTTTTGTTTCTAAGTGGTATAACTGATGAATAAAGTGCTCATAAGCAAATACCAGATAAACCGACAAAGTGATCAAGGCTGCCGTTAAATACACCTTAAAAAAGGTAACTGCCTTTTTTCTGTTATCTGCAGCGAAAAAAATGATATACACGATTGGTATGAGCAGTGCTCTCTTTAAAACATTATGAAAAGCATTTCCCGGATTTATCGAAAGGATAGCAGATACAATTTCTGCGGCAATAAACAGAAGAAACAACCCTTCGAAACCGGTTCTGTGGAACGGGCTTTTCTTTGCGGTAACAGCTTTGGCAATGATCAGGAGAAGCGCGCCATAATAACCAATCTGATTAAGAAAAATGGAATTGTGTAATGTAACGAGAAATAGAATTATGAATCCAAAAATTATTTTATCCAGGATATTTTCTGTTTTATTTGTGATTGTCATATGTTTAATCCCGGAACTGGAGTTCATATAGTTTTCTGTAAATTCCGTTACCAGCCTCCATAAGCTCATCATGTTTTCCATGCTGGATTATATTACCATGATCGAGCACAACAATTTTGTCAGCATTCCTTATAGTGCTTAATCTGTGTGCAATTACAATAGTAGTACGATCATGCATAAGTCTTTCAATCGCCTCCTGTACCAGTATCTCTGATTCGCTATCCAATGCAGATGTTGCTTCATCGAGAATCATGATAGGCGGGTTAACAAGCAGAGCTCTCGCGATAGATAAACGCTGTCTTTGTCCCCCTGAAAGCTTAGCACCTCTTTCTCCAACAATAGTTTCATACCCTCTGGGGAATTCCATTATAAAACTATGTGCATTAGCCGCCCTGGCCGCTTCAATAATCTTGTCCATAGAATACTCATCCAGACCATATGCAATATTATTTCTGATTGTATCATTAAATAAAACAGTCTCCTGAGTAACTATACCCATAAGGCTTCTGAGACTCTGAATGCTGATTTCTTTAATATTTACTCCATCAATAAAAATCGCACCTGCTGTAGGGTCATAGAATCTCGGGAGGAGGTCTACCAGAGTTGTTTTACCGGATCCACTGCTTCCAACCAATGCAAGTATCTCACCTCTCCGCACTTCCAGATTTATGTTGTTAAGTATGGGTTCAGAGGAATCCTCATAATGGAAATGTACATTCCTGAATTCAACGCAATCACGAAATTGAGGAAGAGAAACGGGATTGCTAACATCAGTTATAGTGGGATTTGTATCCAGAATTTCAAAAACACGATCTGCAGCCGCACTTGATTCCTGTATTCTGTTATTCACGCTGCTGAGTTCTTTTATAGGAGGCATCAATTGAAATATAGCGAACAGAAATCCAAGAAATTCGCTTGGTTTTAGAGTACCGTTTTCCAGAACTAAGCGTCCGCCGTAATACACAATAAAAATTCCAACAATAACGCTCAGGAATTCAGTAATAGGGCTGGATGAGTTTCTTATTCTGACAATCTTCAGGACAAGCTTAAAGAAACTGCCGGTTTCCTTCATGAACTTTCTATTTTCATACTCCTCCATTCCGAAGGCTTTTACTATTTTTACTCCTGAGATAGTTTCGTGAAGTACAGTTGTTATATCAGACATTTTCGCCTGTAGAATAGCGCTATGCTTACGCAGAATTAATCCTATCCAGCCAATAATGAATAATGAAAACGGAAGCACCAATACTGAAAACAGTGTCAGCTTCCAGCTGATTGATATGGCAATACCCAGAAATACAAGTATAGTAAGCGGTTCCCTGATAAGATTGAGGAAAACAGCAGATACGCTGGCCTGAACAACATTTACATCATTAGTGATTCTGCTTATGAGGTTGCCGGTTTTTTCATTCTTAAAATAGCTCATCGGAAGTTTATGAAGATGTTTATATGCAGAATCTCTGAGGTCTTTTATTAATCCCTGTTCCACATATGCAAGGTAATATGCCTGAAGATACCCGAATACATTTTTAGCAAGAAAAGCTATAAGTATTATGATACAGATCTTCACTAATGCATCAATCTTGCTGCCGCTAAAAACATAATTGTTGAAGGCATCTGAAACATTTTCTTTAAAGTCATTTATAAACCCTGGAAGTATTCCTGATGTTTTTTCAACTGATGATGTACTATTACCAACCTGATTTTCATTTTGCTGAAATAACGTATCGAGCAATGGTATTGTTAAATAAACAGAAGTACCGTTCAGCAGCGCGAACAGAATAGTACACAGAACAGAAGCACTCAAATGCTTCCAGTATGGTTTTATATATGACAGGACTCTTAAATAAGTTTTCACTTTTCTCCATTTTCAGAAAGTTGAGATAAAGAACTGAATCCGCAACCTCCTGTTCTTTTAATTGAAACCAGTTTTTTATCATTCCGGAAGTCATAAACCTCAATAGAAGATTCATTGCCGGAATGATAATCCAAAAATATAATATCTCCTCTTAAAAAGAAATTTTTATTCCCTTTACTCTTCCATTGTTTTGTGATTTTGTTCTGTTCCAATGAATATATAAGTATTTCTGAAGAATCAGGCAGACCGGTCCGATTCGAAAGCCTTTTTTGAATAATGTTCGTGGTTGAAAAGATAATATAATCATTATCCTCAGTCCACTCAGCTTTTTTAAGTGTCTGACTGCCGGTATAAATGAGAGATCTTTTTTGTGAGCGGTTATTACTGATATAATAAGCTGATTCAGATCTTCTGCTAATTTCCAGAAGTGTATATTTTGCATCGGGAGAAGAAATTTCCAGTTGATCCAATGACGGAGTTGGATAATCTTCTTTGATCAAATCAAAATATTTTGTCTCTTCAGAAAGTAAGTTTCCGCTGAAATTAAATACTATGCTTTGTTCTACTACGGAATTTGCCACTAAAGGATGAAGATAATTGAAACTTACTTTAAAAAGATTTTTAGAAATCCAGAATGCATAAAGCTGCAGTCCATCCCCGAAATTATAAATTTCCCTTATACTTTCATCCTGGACTGAAATATGAAACAATCTGGCTTTTTTAATGTATGGAAATGAAGCTGATTCACCATAACCGGACGCAGTAATTAAAAAGCAAAAACTCTGATTCTTCGATGGTGATAATTCTAAAATCTTTTCTTTTTTTTGCTGCCAGAATAACCTGCTTTCGTTTGTTAATATATTATAGTAGTACAGGGCGGGAAGACTATCATTGAGTGCGATGAAGATGATGTTTAAAAAAGGATCTGTAATTTCTTTATTATCCTTCGTGAGTACATATTCTGATATTAACTTGTTTTCATATAAATAGTATGCTTGTTTACCAGCTGAATATGCATCTTCATAAGGGCCAATACTTACAATATAATTTTTTAATTGTGAATGGTGATTCAAAGTATCAATATAGACATTGCCGGAATTATGTTTTTTAATGTTCTGAGCATTTTTGATCGCGGTAATATGTTCAGAAAAAGGTGAGATTTGGATAAAGAATTTATCGGAATGGATTGAACTTGTATTCTGAAACTCCTTGTCTTCCTGATCCTTTATATCCCCACATCCTGCAATAATAATAAGCAATATTAAAACAGAGAGTAGACGGAACATCCGGCTTTACACCATCCCTGATAGTTTAAAGAACAAAGAATAAATTGAATTAATTATCTGAACAAAGTACGTCCATAACGGGCTATAAATAAAAACCATTAAAATAAAAAAACCGTATATGCCGGCATTTAATAGCCCTGCGGTCATCCGATTTGGAAAAAGATCATAAAGTATATGAGAGCCATCCAGAGGAGGTATGGGTAAAAGATTAAAGGCGAAGAGAAAAATATTAAAATAAACACCCAGGTTTAACAGATTATATATCCTCTCATTAGCGGTACTCTGTTCAAGATTTAAATTCTGCATCAGCACAATTAGAACAAAGAATAAAAGCGCAAGCAGAAAGTTGGATATGGGTCCCGCTGCTGAGACTACAGCATCATCCCTCAGCTTATTTTTAAAATTCTCCCGGTTCACAGGTACCGGTTTAGCCCATCCTATCAGCATAAATCCCGATGCGAATGATAGTACAGGCATTACCACACTTCCGATCAGGTCTAAATGACGAATTGGATTTAAGCTTAGCCTGCCCTGTCTTTTTGCGGTGTCATCTCCGAATTTATACGCGCTGAAAGCGTGTGAATACTCATGTATAGCGAGTGAAAGAAAGAACAGTGGAAGAAAAAACAAAAAAGAGATCAGTTTTTCATTTATTTGTATTTCGGGCATTATTTTCCTCTGGGATGAAATTCTCTGTAGACCTGTTTAATATAGTCTCTGTCAATATGTGTATATATCTGGGTAGTTGAAATATCTGCGTGGCCCAGCATTTCCTGAACTGATCTTAAATCGGCTCCTCCTTCAAGAAGGTGTGTTGCAAATGAATGTCTGAAGGTATGAGGATGTACTTCATGTGAAATTTCCGCTTCTGTCGCATAGCGGTCGATTATCTTCCATAATCCCATCCGTGAAAGTCTGGTTCCACGTATGTTCAAAAATAATATGCTTTTACTCTTCATTTTCTTCTCAAGCTTTGGTCTGGCAGATACGAGGTATTTATCCACCCAAAAAACAGCGCTGCTTCCTATGGGGATTATCCTTTCCTTAGATCCTTTACCAAGAACCCTGATTATTTCTTCATTAAAGTGGAGATCACTGAGAGTGAGATTAATTGCTTCAGAGACCCGCAAACCCGATGAATACATAATTTCCATTATTGCTTTATCACGCAAGCCAAGTACAGATGAAGTATCAGGAGCTTCCAGCATTTTTTCTATTTCATTGAATGACAATACCGCAGGTAATTTTTTTGCTCTCTTAGGGGAAACTATTTTATCAGTGGGATCTTTTTGTATATAGCTGCTTCGAAGAAGATAAGCAAAAAAACCCCGATGTGATGACAGATACCGTGCAGCCGTGCTGCCTGTTATCCCCATTTCATAAATCATACTATAGAATTTATTGAGCAGCTTATAATCAATTTCGTTCTCATCGGTGACATTATTATCAGCGGCAAATCTAAGGAGGTTCTGTATATCATTTTTATATGAGAGTATTGTATTCCGGGAAAGATTTTTCTCCAGTCTTAATACACTAAGATATTCTTTTAAAAGCTGTTCCATACAATTCAAGGTAAGTACTATACTGACCCTTTTTCGTTTTCCATTTCTTCCTGTTTAGGATAACGGATTCTCTTATGATATAGACCAAGAAGGAAATTTAGAAACACTTCTCTTATTTTCTTCAGGTCGCTCAGGGTTAAAGGAGAGTCATCAAGTTGTCCGTCTTCTACCCGTGCTTTAATCAAATTCGCGATTACATTTTCAATCTTTACCTGATCAGGTTCACCAATAGAACGCACAGTTGATTCGCAGGCATCTGCAAGCATAACCAGTGCTGTTTCTTTTGTTGTTGGTTTCGGACCAGTGTACCTGAATTCATTTATATTAACATTTTCACCGTTATAAATTGTTTTAGCTTTCTCATAGAAATAACTTACAACCAGAGTTCCATGATGCATCGGAATAAAATCAATTATTTCTTTCGGTAAGTTTTCTTTTTTAGCTAACTCTACACCCCTTTTTACATGATTTATAATCAGTGCCGCACTATCCCTTGGATTCAGGTTCTCGTGTGTATTTTCATTTGTGAGCTGATTCTCAACAAAGAGCTCGGGACTAAGCATCTTACCGATATCATGATAATAAGCACCCACGCGGGCGAGTAAGGGATTGGCACCAATTGCTTCTGCTCCTCTTTCAACTAATGAACCAATAGTGATTGAATGAGTAAAAGTGCCCGGTGCATTTTTAGCAAGATCTTTCAGCAGAGGTCTGTTAAAGTCAGTTAATTCAAGCAATGTAAGTTCTGTGGTGATCCTGAAGATTCTTTCAAAGAAGATGATCATACCGAAAGTAAAGATCGGACTAATAAGAGCGTTTGAGGCACCGAAAGCGCATTCGATGAGCAGATTATCTATTGATTCATACCGTTCCATACCGAAGGCGAAAATAGTAATAATATATCCAAGCAGGATATAGAAAAATGATCTGAATATCTGTGACCTGTTTTTTATATCGCGAACTGTATAAGCAGCCAGTGCACCCGCAAAGATATTCATTGCAGTAAAGGAATAATCATTTCCACGCAATCCGCCGGCAATAAGAGAAATAATAACAGTGCCGTAGAAACCAACTCTGGAATCAAATAGAATTGTAAGCAGCATGGATGCTGTTGGAATCAGGATCAAGAGTTGAATAGGAGAATTAACTTCTATATGCTGAATGAGAAATGAGTTCGAACATATAAACAGAATAATTATAGATATGAGAACAATTTTAATGTTATCATAGAAAATCTTTTTCCTGAAAAGGAATAAGTAGATCGCAAAGAGACTTAAAATCACCAGGATATGAAGTATTTTTCCAATGAACAGAATATAATAATTGAAAGATCCTTCCTGATCAACCTTGGCCTTACGGTATGAATCAATTTTGAGTTTTGCATCTTCACTTATTCTGTCGTGCTTAGCAATAATCCGCTCATTCTCATTAACAATGCCGATATTAGGTGATACTCTATCCTGGGCATGTTTAATTTCATCCAGTGTAAGCTGTTCGTTATAGATCAGGTTAGGACGAATGAAGTGATTTACATATTCAATAAACGCATTGGTGATATTCTGGTCTTCTGAAATATCACTGACATATTCACCCACAAAGTCGTGAACTACTCTAAGGTCCTGATATTTCCTTTTAGGCTGAATGATATCCTCTCTGCCTACTCTAACAGCAATACTGTCTTTATTGATTTCAGTATAGAGCAAATTGAGAATATCTATACGATAAACTCTTTTCAAAATGTTCTCTGAAATTGCAAACAGCTGATTAAGAGAAATGCCCGTCTGACCGGTTGTACTATTCCCGATTCTTCTGATATTTCTGAGTGTCTTATAGGAAGAAGGGCTTAAGAATGTATTATTTTCAGTTTGTTCGGGGTTTTCCAGATCTTTGTCGATAGTACTAAGCAGAAAATTGTTATAGGCGTTTAATGAATCAAGGCTTTGTTTTAGAATGTCGTTGTTTTTCACGAAGATAGGAAGCACACCCTCAGAGGCCTTTAATCTTTCGAGCCTGTATTGTTCCGGATTCTTGTAGATAGGGAAACTGGTCGTTGCAATCAGATCATTCTGTACCCAAATAGAACCAACTGTAACCTCAGATTCTATCGATTCACCTTTTGGGAACATGAACACAATGGAAAATAAAGTTATCACAAAAATCAGAAGCTTTATTCTCAGGCTATCCTTGAAAAAAGATTTTCTTCCGGGTACCGGCATTACTATCCTTTTTTTGCGCGCAAAATAAGTTCTAAAAATTCTGCTGTACCATCTTCCTCATTGGTTCTCTGTGTAATATAATCAGCCATTCTCTTAATTTCCGGCACTGCATTTGCAACTGCTATTTTTAGAGCTCCTGTCTCAAACAGGCTCACATCATTATACCAGTCGCATATTACCGCGGTATCTTTTACACCGATATCTAAATGTTTCATTAAACGAACCAGACCTTTTCCTTTAGAACTTCCGGATCTTCTTATTTCAATAAAGTACTGTGCTTCACGCTGGTGCGACTTAAAGAAATTAACGTCTAAACCAAAACCAAACGGGAAACCAAGTTTACTATGAACATGTTTCATTGCATCTTTCTGATCACTTGCAATAATAACCTCAAGGGTTTTCTTTGTGTACCTGCTGTAATCGTCTACCTCTTTGAAAATTGCGCCATAGCTTTCAAGAATATAAGGCATTGCCTGATTATATTCCGTATAATAAATCGCCTCAGAATGACACAGAGCAAGTTTCAGCAGGAATTTATCTGCCAGATCAATTGCATTTAGTACATGGCGTTCTTTTACATACGATTCATAATGGATAATTTTTTCAGGATACTTCTGAATCAAAGCACCGTCCAGATTAATAATAGGAACGTCGAGCTGAAGTTCAGAGGCATATTGTTCAACTGCAGAGAATAACCTCTTTGTTGCAAATGAGAATTTCACGCCCTGTTTACGTAATTCCTTTACACAATTTTTGGTATCGGATCCTATTTGTCCTTTACTATTTAAGAGCGTCCCATCAAGATCAAAAACAACCAGCTTCAGATTCTTCAGCTTGTGTTTATTTATCATATTCTCCCGGAATCATTTGTTTTTTCATATTATAATATATAATAACCCCGGATAAGATACCTAAAGACAGAGCAATGAATCCTATTCCATATTCCCGGAAGATAATTTGTCCAGTCGCAAAAAGTACTGAATAAATAAGTGCCACACCGAAGAACCAGTTTACAAATAGTCTGCTGTAACCTGAATCCGGTTTAATTTCCGGATGAGCATTGGCGAACTTCTTCCATCCTATTCCGCCGGGATGTATTCTTTTGTAGAAGTACAGCAAAGTATCCTGACGTGTTGGTCTGGTTAGGAATGTAACAGTAAGCCAGACGATTGTAGTTCCTATGACTGTAGGATATAAAGTAAGAGGTGATTGTAATCCAAATACATATCTCGATACGGGATAAATGATAAGAGGAGCTATCATAGATGATATTTCTGACCAGGCATTTATGCGCCACCAATACCATCTGAGGATAAGCACTGCACCCATTCCCGCGCTTGCGTTTATGATGAACTCCCATGCACCGGATATTGTAGTTAATAAATATCTGGTAATCAGAAGCGAGGCGATCATCATAAAAATTATTCCTAAGCGGGAAACGAGCACGTAATGTTTTTCTGAAGCTTCACGTTTTATAAACCTTCTGTAAAAATCATTGATGATGTAGGAAGTACCCCAGTTTAACTGTGAAGCTATAGTCGACATATATGCAGCAAGAAAGACTGCAATCATAACTCCCAATAATCCTGTCGGAAGATATTTCACCATCAATTTAGGATACATTTTGCCGGGATCTACTGTATTCTCATATTTTTCAAAGAACTCGGGATTTTTAAAAGCTTCTACTTTTGCTGCTAAAGCAGGATCTGTGACCTTAGCATTGAATTCAGTGCCATTTGTTTTATTATTATTGTAAATCTCGTATGCCTGTTTATATTCAGCAATAACATTTTCATTCTGCAGTTCAGATGCGGAAAATCTGGGTAACAATACCAGTGCTCCGAGTGCAACTATAATCCATGCCCAGGGTCTTAAACAATAATTAGCAACAGTAAACCAAAGAGTAGCAAATAAAGAATGTGTTTCATTCTTAGCAGCCATCATTCTTTGTGCGATATAACCACCACCTCCAGGATCAGCTCCCGGATACCAGGATGACCACCATTGCAAACCTATATAGGCAAAAAAAGCTCCTGCCGAAATTGCGAGTGTTCCTCCAAGTATCTGATCAGTAACACTGGCTCCGACATTTGGTGTGAATTCGAAAAGCCATTCAGGCAGTTTTGCTTTCATTCCCTCGATGCCGCCCACAGCAGGTATCCTTACAACAAGTACAGCCAGCAGAATACTGCCGGTCATGGCAATAACAAACTGCAATGCATCAATCCTGGCAGTGCCAAGAAGACCTGAAGCAGAAGAATAAATGGCAATAATAATCATCAACATTATTATAAGGGTAAATGCATCAAACCCGGGTATAGTAACCTGAAAAATTTTCTCCATAGCTTTATTTACCCATGCAAGAACAATGCTGTTCATAAAGAAACCAAGATAAATAGCTCTGAATCCCCTGAGTACGGCAGCTGCGTTACCGGAATATCTGAGTTCAACAAATTCCACATCGGTAAGGATTCCTGCTCTGCGCCATAACTTAGCAAAGAAAAAAACCGTAAGCATACTACCTATAGCAAGATTCCACCACAGCCAGTTTCCCGCAATGCCATTGCGTGCAACAAGTTCTGTAACGGCAAGCGGAGTATCGGCAGCAAAAGTTGTTGCAACCATTGCTGTACCCGCGAGCCACCATGGAAGGTTCCTTCCAGATAGAAAAAAGTCCTGTGTATTTTCTGCTGATTTTTTATAGTAATAATAGGCTATCCCGATTATTACCAGGAAATAGACAAAGATCACCAGCCAGTCAATTATATTTAATCCTAACATTCTTTGAACCTCTGAGTTTAAGTTATCTTTTAACAGAAAGCTTGCTTAAAAAGTATCCTATCAGAACGGTTGTGAGTACTCCGATTAAGGTGAACCAGGTCCATGCCACAAGTTTAAGGGAAATAACAGCTATCATAACAAAGATACCGGACGTAAAGCCGGCCAAAGCATCCTCCTGAGTAGTGTTCTTAACGAACAGTCCAAGAAGAAAAGTACCTAATAATCCTCCGTATGTAAAAGAAGCTATACTAAGTGCAAGTTCTACAACAGCCTGTGGCGAACTCATAAAGAAAACAGCTGAGAGGATTAATAAGACTGCCCAGAAAGCTGTTATGATACGCGACAACACCAGTTCCTGAGAATCTGATAATGCTCTTTTCTTAAAATACGGTTTATATAAATCCAGCATTGTGGAAGATGACATTGAGCTTATTGAACCGGCCAGGGTAGACATTGCCGCAGCAAATAATCCCGCGATGATAATGCCGGTAATTCCCGGAGGAAGCTGTTCAAGTATAAACTTTGGAAATACTTCATCTGATCTCATAGTAGTCTGGCCATAATAAGCAAAAAGACCTACTCCTACTACTAAGAATAATGCGAACTGAAGAATAACAATAATTCCGCTTCCAATAATAGCTTTTCTGGCGCTCTTAAGATTTCCTGTTACAAGCAATCTCTGAACTATAAGCTGGTCGGTACCGTGAGAGGCCATTGATAAAAAAGCTCCGCCAATCAGCCCTCCGATCAATGTATATGGGTTAGAAAAAAATCCTGCTAAGCCTTTGTCGAACCCTAAATTAAAAACGCTCAGCTTACTGCCTTGTTCAGCTGATTGTAATACCGATGCAAATCCCTCAGGAAGCAGATCAATTAAATAGATACCTGCAATTACCGCACCGCCGATATAAATAAACATCTGGACTGCATCAACCCAGATAACACCACGAATTCCACCCGTAAAAGTATATGCAAAAGTGAATACAGCAATTATTATAATTGCAGTTGGATAACTTATATCAAGCATCAATTTAAGCGGAATAGCAGTCGCGAAAAGTCTTACGCCATCAGCGGCTGTTCTGGTAAACAGAAAAACTACTGACGCAAATGACCGTGTCTTAACTCCGAATTTCTGTTCAAGAAATGAATATGCAGTACTCAATTCTCCTTTATAATATTGGGGGAGAAAGTAAACGGCAACCAGGATTCTTCCTATCAGATATCCAATTGTTACCTGAAGGAAGTTGAGGTTGGTTAGGTATGCAAGTCCCGGAATTGATATGAACGTTAGAGTGCTTGTTTCGGCTGCTACTATTGAGAAGCATACAACCCACCATGGAACAGCCTTAGCACCTAAGAAATAATCTTTTACTGATTTTTGTTTCCCGCCGGAAACTATGCCAAAGATTGCTACTCCGATAAGATAGAGCGCAATAATGACATAATCGATTGTTCTATCCAACATTACTCCTAAGTATTTTCAAGTTCGGATAAAGCTTCATTTACAGTATTACATATCGGCAGCACTCTATCCAGCTGTGAAATACGGATTAATGTTGTTACATTTTTTGAAGGAGAAGCTATTCTGATTTGACCGCTGTTTACGCTCAAAATACGGTAAGCGAGTAATAATGCACTCAGGCCCGAAGAGTCACAGGAATCCACTTCGGATAAATCCACTATTAGTTTCCTTATGTCCTCAGCATGAAGGAGAATGGTGAATTCCCCCTTAACCATTCCTGATATTGAATGGTCGAGACGTTTTTCATTCAACTTGAAAATTGAGATATCGCCAATTCTTTTTACTTCAAAATTCATTTTTATACTACTTTTTGTTAAAACATCTGTAGGGAATTTAATAAATTTCTATATGAAAATGCAGAATTATTTTCATTATTTATTATTTGAAAGTTATAGCAGCCCGCCGGCTCCTGTCTTTTGAATCCTATCTTATAGTTACAATCGGCTGCAATAGCCGCAATTGTACAATATATATTCTCTTTAATGTTAAGGTCAAGCAGAACTTCATATTTCCGGTGCCTTATTTCATCAATGATCTGTTTTCCGGGAAGATACAATTTATTAAAGTCGTGTATGCCATACTCAATATGGTGAATCCTTTCATGCAGCTGAAGAAGGCTGACACGGTAATCTCTAAGGAACAGAGAAATACTTTTATGCCTGGTGATGAGATATTTAACAACTTCAATTGCCTCCTGGAAGTCCTCATCCTGCTCGGGCATGAGGACAAGAAAACTGCTGGATTTATCAATAAAGCCATTAAAATGGAGGGAGGAAAGATCTTTCAGAAATCTTTTTGATGAAACATACAACGCAAATTGCTTTTTAAGATGATCTAACAACACTATTCCCGGTTATTGAGGAGTTCTGTAAATTGTTGTTCATTAAGTACTGTTACACCCAGCTGGCTGGCTTTGTCGAGCTTTGAACCCGGAGCTTCACCTGCCACCAGAAAACTTGTCTTTTTGCTCACAGAAGATGATACCTTGCCTCCAAGCTCTAGTATTTTTGAAGATGCGTCTTCTCTTGTATATGCAGAAAGAGTTCCGGTAAGCACAAATGTCTTACCTTCCAGAAGAGTAGCTTTTTGTTTTGGTGTACCAGAAAGATTTATTCCTGCTGCTTTTAACTGATTTATTATTTCAATATTCTTTTCATCCGAAAAGAATTTACGCACGCTTTTACTAATGCTTGGTCCAATTTCATACACAGATTCAATCTGTTCTTCAGATGCATTCATAAGATCATCAATGGATAAAAAATTATCAGCCAGTTTTTGAGCTGCACCTGATCCCACATATCTGATACCCAACGCGAATAACACTTTCGCGTAGGGCTGCTGCTTGCTTTTTTCGATTCCTGCAAGCAGGTTATCTATACTTTTTGTTCCAAGTCTTTCAAGATTTATAAGTTCTTCACGGTGTTTATGCAAAGAATAGATATCGGCATATGTATTCAGAAACCCGAGATTTACAAATAAATTTATAAGTGATTCTCCTAAACCCTCAATATCCATAGCTCCGCGGGCAGCGAAGTGCTCTATTCTTCCTTTAACCTGTGCGGGACACTGATGATTCTCGCAGTAGAATGCAACCTCATTTTCAGGTTTATATAAAATTGATCCGCAGACGGGGCAATTAACCGGAGGCTCCGGAACACGCTTTTCCGAATTACTCTCAATATCAGCAACAGCTACAATCTTAGGAATAACATCGCCGCCCTTCTCGATAATTACATTATCACCCTCGTGAATATTCTTTCTACGGATTTCATCAATATTATGAAGAGTTGCCCGGCTGATTGTTGAACCAGCCAGAAATACCGGTTCAAGGTCAGCCACCGGAGTTAATGTACCGGTCCTGCCCACGGACCAGAATATTCTATTTAATTTTGTGGTTGCCTGTTTCGCCTTAAACTTAAATGCAACCGCCCATCTGGGTGATTTTGCTATGCTCCCCAGCATGCGCTGATGCCTGAGAGAGTTTACTTTTATTACCGCACCATCTATTTCATAAGGTAGTGATTCACGTTTTGATTCAAGGAATCTGCTGTATTCCAGAACCTCCCTTATATCAGAACAGAGTTTATTCTCCTTATTCACCTTAAATCCCATTTTCTGAAGAATAACCAGATTAGCATTATGAGAATCCATTTCATCATTCAGGTTTACCAGATTATAAACAAATATATGAAGCGGTCTTGAAGCAACAATGCGGGGATCCTGCAGTTTAACTGTTCCTGCGGTGAAATTACGCGGATTGGCGAAAAGCTTTTCACCTCTGAGTTCCCTTTCTTTATTGAGCTTTTTAAAATCCTCTACCTGAATATAAATTTCACCGCGTACTTCAATTGCTGAAAAATCACCCGTAATAGTGTTCATGTTCTTGAGTTTGAGCGGAACAGATTTTATTGTGCGGATATTAGTTGTAATCTCTTCACCGATTGTACCGTCGCCTCGAGTGGCCGCTGTTTTAAGCATACCATTTTCATAACGCATACTAACAGAAACACCATCAATTTTCAATTCTACTACATATTCAGGTGTTTCTCCATTGAGACCTTCCCTCACCCGCCTGTCAAAATCAAACAGCTCTTCCTCACTATAAGTATTTGCAAGACTAAGCATTGGTAAAGCATGGGTAACGGGTTTGAATTCCTTGGTGAGATCTTTTCCAACACGCTGCGTTGGGGAGTCCGGAGTTATGAGATCAGGATTTGCTTCTTCGAGCGTTTCCAGTTCCTTTATCAGCATGTCATATTCGTAATCAGAAATAGAGGGCTGTGCAAGAACATAATATTTATAATCGTGTTCCCTTACTAATTCTCTGAGCTGCTCTATTCTTTTCTGTACTTCTGTGCTCATCCCCGGTATTTATTTTATTCCTGTAGAATCAATGTTTACTGTTTTAACTTCTTTTGAGCGCCCGGTAAAATTCAGCGGATTATTATTAAGGACAAGTGCAATGCCGCCTGAATTGCCAATAGTGAGGTTAAAATTGCGTGCTGCTTTTAGAACTTTTTGTGTATTTGGTCTTAGAATAAAATCCTGTGCAGTCCTTTGGTTATCCACTTTCACAAGCAGCCAGCTTGTTTCACGAGCTTTGATTGTGAGCCTAAGACTATCCCGATCTATGCCGCCAATTACTGAAGATGTATCCTGCAGGACTGAATCCTGTACCATAGGAATCGCATCGTCTTCCAGGGTCTGTTCTGATATTATTTCATCATAAGGTTTTTCTGTGACTATTTCCGAAGGTCCCTGAAAAAACATAATATATAAGATAACTACAATGATCAGGAACAGAATTGCTACAAGTCCCCAGAAGGCATTACTTTTGGGAATTCTTGAAAAGCTCCTGTCTTCATTCTCAACCGGTGCGTATGCTTCTTCTGAGTGATAGTTCTTTGCAGCAGAAACCGGTTCAGCCAGAGGTTCTTCAAGTGATTTTTCATCGAGAGGTTTTCCGGAGCGGGCAGCCTCATACTTGCGGATTGCCAGGGCTTCGTCATACCCTATTGAACGTGCATAATCTTTCAGAAAAGCACGTAAATATACCTCGGGCAATACATCAAAGTTACCGCTTTCAATTGCTTCGAGGAATTTAAGATCAATCCGGGTTCTGGAATGGATCTGTTGTAAAGTTATATCACTTTTTATTCTATGTTCTTTTAATTCTTCGGCTAGCTTTTTGACCATTATAATCCTGGCTGAAATATTTTATTAATTCTCGTCCATAAGATATAAAAACCAGATATCAAATGCATTGCAAAAGACCAGGATAAAGGATTCCGTTATATCCGTTTTACAAGTTTAACCGAAAAAGCACCATCCATCTGATGAACATGCGGAAGTGTCTGAACACAGCCATTATTATCAAGAACTTCTTCAGGAAATGTTTTTGAAGCATTCTCTAATTCAAATTCTTTGTGTGCCGTTAAGAATCTGTTAACAATTTCAATATTTTCATCGGGTTCTATTGTACAGGTACTATAAACAACAGCGCCGCCTGGTTTAACCATTTTTGATGCTTTGCATAGTAATTCATATTGTACAGAATTAAGTTTTCTTATATCTCCCAGATCCTTTTTCCACTTTATATCTGGTTTTTTTGATAATGTTCCGAATCCTGAGCATGGCACATCTGCCAGAACCCGATCAAAAAGTTCTCCATGATAATCTTCCGCGTCACCAACAATGGTTTTAACATTAGTAATCCCCAATCTATTAAGATTTTTATGAAAGATATTCAGTCTGCTCTCATATCTGTCCAATGCAACTATTTCCCCTGTATTCTGCATCAGATTAGAAATGTAAGAGGTTTTTCCTCCCGGTGCAGCACAAAGATCAAGCACTCTCATTTCCGGTTTTACATCAAGCAGCCTGCAGGAAAAACCGGTACTTTCATCCTGAATGGTGAAATATCCCTTCTCAAAGTATTCCCAGTCGGTAATATTTGATAAACTTTTAAGTCTGATATATTCAGGGAAATATTTCCCGGACGTAAACTTAAGTTCAACTGAATTCAGCAGTTTCTTAAATTCCTCCACTGAGATTTTCAAAGTATTCACCCTGAGTGTAAGAGAAGGTCTTTCGTTATTGGCAGCAAGTAATGCTTCAGTATTCTCTTTCCCAAATGCCAGCAGCCAACGCTTAACCATCCAGAGCGGATGTGAATAGAACGCACTCAGATAAGCAGCCATATCTTCAGCAGGATCGGGATACCGTATGGCATTTTTGCTTCTTATTATATTCCGGAGAACTGCATTGGTGAGATCAGCGGGTTTTTGTCCCTGAAGTTTCTTAATAAATTCAACTGCTTCATTTACCGCGGCATAATCGGGAATTTTATCCAGAAACAGTATCTGATACAAAGCAACGCGCATTGCATTTTTAACATTAGGAATGCACTTTGAAAATTGTCCTTTATAGAATCCATTCAGGATCCAGTCAATTTTACCAGACCATCTGGTAACACCATGCACAATTTCATATAATAAAGCTTTATCCTGACCATTCAGCTCAGAATTTCTGAGCTCATTTTCAAGTAATTTATCCAGGTAAGCATCTGTCCTGTCCACGCGGTTCAGAACTTTCACTGCTATACCCCTTACATTGGAGTATAGATCGAGACCAAGGTACGGTTTTTCTTCACTCATATCAGAATGGATATCCTCGTTTTCTTCTTTCTTTTGAAGTCAGATCAAAGATTTTTCTAAATAGTTTTTCATCATGTTCAGTCATAATCTGGTTTCTTCTTACCATTACGCGGCGGGCAGTTTCTATGCTCCGCAGAATATCATAAGTAGTTATGGCATCAGCACCACCCCAGGAAAAGGAGGGAATATACTTTGAAGGGAAACCCGCTCCAAATATATTGCAGGAATAACCTACAATAGTGCCGGTGTTGAACATGGAATTAATTGATGTTTTTGAATGATCCCCCATTAATAATCCCAGAAACTGAGTTCCGGAATCAACTATATCCCCATTAACGTAAATTTTAACTGAACCGTAATTATTTTTCAGATCGCTGCAGTTAGTATCTGCTCCAAGGTTCACCCATGAACCCAGATAAGCATGACCTATAAATCCAGAATGCTGTTTATTTGAGTAAGGAAGAATAATGGAATCCTCTACTTCTCCACCTACTTTGCATATTTTACCGATACTAACATGGTCATAGATACTCGCGCAGCTTTTTATCTGGCTAGATTCGCCTACATACACGCCATTTTCTACCACTGCATTGGCTGAGACTGTGGCATTTCTATCTATATATATAGGTCCCTCTGACGCGTCGAGAACGACCCCGGGTTTTACCTCTGCTCCTTCTTCAATATAGATACAGTCTTTTTCAACGAGGTGCGCACCTTCGTGCACTTTCCCCAATACTTTATCCTTTTTATCTTTTACAAGGAAATTGAAATCGCTTACAAGTTCGTGATGATTGTGGTTTATGAGATCCCATATATAGTCAATATGTCTGATAACAACTTCTTCTTTTGGCAATCCATCAAAATCTGAATTTGAGAGCAAATCATTAAGATTGCCTTTAACTTCTTCAAGCTTTTTGCCGGAAAGCCGGGCTGCTACGACCGTACCTTTACTCATATAAAGCTTATTCTCCCCTTTAATGGGTACAATATCAGCCATATTTACTGGTGCGAGAATGCGTCCGTTCACAAAAAGGCATTCATCATCCAAAACTTTATTTACATCGACATATGGATTTTTGCCCTTAACAACCTGTTCAAGGTAAGGACGGCAATGGAGGGAATATTTAACATCAGGATAAGCTCTGAGTATTTTAGCTCTGATGGAATTTATTCCGCATATCAGATCATGAGTAGGACGGGCGAATATTAATGGTTCAAGACGATCGAAATAAATGTCCTCATATATACATAGCTGCATTAAAGCCCCCGGCGTTTTGATTATAGATTTTCTTAAAATATAAGGAAAAAACTAGAGCTATAAAACATTATTAAAGGGGGATTGCCCTAAACCACAAGTAAGCTGAAAATCAGATGTGAACAAAGAAAAAAGAGACTGCGGGATGCAGTCTCCTGTAAAAATACTATTTTGCGGCTGTTTTGTTATATCTCTTATTAAATCTTTCCACTCTACCGGTAGAATCAAGTAATTTCTGTTTACCGGTAAAGAAAGGATGGCAAGCTGAACAAATTTCAAGCTTTATGTCACCTGAAGTTGAACGGGTAACGAAAGTATTACCACAAACACATGAAACAACAGCCTTTTTGTATACGGGATGAATTCCAGTTTTCATTATAGACCTTACGTTTTAACTTTGCTAAATTCTTTTTGAACCCTAAATATATGGATATTCTATTTATTTATCAAACAATTATTATTCGGAGTTTAATTCCTCGGGGCTTGAATTCTGGAAAATCAGAAGCTAAACTGGAGCGCAACCTGGATAAGATTATTCCTGTAGTCGAATAGTGAGCTATTGGATTGATTAAGAATGTACATATACTCGATGCCGGCTTCGAAGGATTCCATAAAAAGGAAGGAATTAAAGACTTTTGAAACCCCAACCCAAAGCTCGGTCTTATTATCCACTCTCCCGGATTGGTTAAGAGAATCTGCAGCATTATTCAGATAATGTCTGTTCGCATATTCAAATGATAACTTTGCATTCACATTAAAGGCAAGGATTTGTGTTAATTCGAGTCCATATTCATTACTTTCGAATCCATATGGATCATCCCAGAGATCTGAATCATCTGAATAGATAAGCTCTGTGGACTGGAAATTCTGCTGAGTGCCTGTCAGATTTGTGCGGTTGATGTAAAAGGCGCTGATACCGGTGTTTTCAAATACTGACTGGGATATTTTGAATGATGTTCTGAGCTGTGTTATTGAAAAACTATTTATATATTCCTGATTACCTCTTCTACCCATACCCTGATGCATTCCGGGTGTAAAAGTGGTTTGCAAAAGTTCGGCTGTAGAGTAGTTTTTATTTCCAATTGAGGATTGAAAAAATAATCCGGTCTTTGTTGGTAAGAATTTAGATAATCCGATAGAACCAAGGTTTTCCGTATAGGTCAGGTTACTAAGGTCAGGGAAATTTTTGTAAGAAATTCTGTATGCAGACTGAAAGATCAAATCTTCTTTAAGATAGAAGGTTCCATTTATAAATGCAGAAAGCTGGTTAAAATCGTAAACAGCATAGTCGGAAGTTCCTCTTTTAATGCTGTAGTTAAAGCCCGTAAATATGTTTTCATCGGAAGAATCGCTGGTAGAGAAAGCATAATTGAGTCCCAGGTAATGATTTTGGTAATTCCGGGAGTCCAGATTTTTGAATGCATCATAACCGCCGGAATAGAAGATATAGAATTCCCGGTTAAAGGGTTTAAAATCGAGTCTGGTCTGAGCGGAATTTATGAATTCTTCACTTCCGTCATTCTGGCGGAGTGGATTGTCGTCATAGAACAAGCTGTAATCCACTGTACCTGAAAACATTTGCGGATATAGATTCTGCGGAACTATTAAAGCAATTATTATTAATGTATATAATATTATTCTTTTCATCTTCTGCCTGATTGTCTGCCTGATCCCTTACCGCGTCCTTTTCCTTTAGTTGACCAGCCCAGGCCTTCGCAGCGGTTATCATTGATTCCATCGCCATCTTTATCAACGAAGTTATCCATACGGCCTTTTCTTTTTTTCATTCCCTGTCTTTGGCGCAGGTCGTTAATGCCGTCTCCATCGGCGTCGATAAATTTAACGTCAACGGAATCTTTACCTGAGGTTTGTTTTTCTATACCGGGCTGTGTAATGGACTGGTTTTGCTTCTTCTCCTGTGTAAAGGAGACTGCTGAAGAGATTAGTATAATTGAAAATATGTAAATTAAGTGCTTCATAATACTCCATATTCAATTTTGATACCAGATTATAATGATCTGAAATGTGAATAAAGACAGAATAATCAATTATAAATAAGGCATCTTTTACGAATGCATACGACGAAACTGCCGGATTATAGTTTCAGCTTTTCCAGTTTATATCTCAGGTTCCTTTCGGAAATATTCAGGAGTCTTGCTGCCTTTGACTGATTACCGTTTGTTTCGCTGAGCGCCATTTTAATAATTGTGAATTCAAGATTACTCAACTGTTTATTAAGATCATCAATGCGCGGTTCGAACTCCGCGGAGGATGTTTCTTTCTGCAGTGTTCTTATATGACCTGGCAGATCATTTATAGTAACAAGATCCTGGCGCGATAGTACACAAAAGCGCTGTACGCTGTTTTCGAGTTCACGCACATTGCCGGGATAATTATACTTGAGCAAAAGATCCATTGCTTCCCTGGATATCTGCTTTGTGCATTTATATTTTTTCATAAAGTGATCGATGAGAAGAGGTATGTCGGTTTTTCTTTCCCGCAGTGGAGGTATATTTACAGTAACGACATTTATCCTGTAATAAAAATCCTCACGATACTGATTCTGCCGGATCATTTCTTCAAGGGCTCGGTTTGTTGCGGTAATTATTCTTGCATTAGTTTTCATTATCTGGTTGGAGCCGAGCCGGGAGAACTCACCGCTCTGAAGAACCCTTAGGAGTTTTACCTGCATTGCAGGTGAGATATCGCCCACCTCATCTATAAAAATGGTACCCTTCCCTGCTTCTTCGAACCTTCCTGTTCTTCTCTGGTCAGCGCCGGTAAACGCGCCTTTCTCATAACCAAAAATTTCACTTTCCAGTAGTGTTTCAGGGAGGGCTGCGCAATTGATGGTAACAAAAGGTTCATTCTTCCTGTCACTCGCGAAGTGGATAGTCTTTGCAAAAAGTTCTTTACCTGTACCGCTTTCTCCCCTGATGAGAACAGGCGCATCACTGCATGCCACGCGTCCCGCAATATTAAGGGCATCTTCCATTTCCCTGCTATTATATATAATGGTATCGAAGCGGAATTTCTCATGCAGTTCTTTACGAAGAATTTTATTTTCGGAAATAATTTCTTCCTGAAGTAAAGAGCGGTCGATCAGAATATCAAGTTCATCAAGGTTTACCGGCTTCTGAAGATAACTATTTGCTCCGTTCTTCATAGCTTCCACAGCTGTTTCAATATTTCCATATGCAGTCATCAATATTATAATCACTTCAGGATTTATTTTTTTAAGCTGAAGAAGAAGATCGAGTCCGTTCATATCATTCATCTTATAATCTGTAAGCACGATATCGAATATGCCTGAATTATATTTTGAAACGGCAGTTACTCCTGATTCTGCAGTTGAAACTTCGAAGCCTTTCTTTTTAAAGTAACCCGCGAGTGATTCACGCTGAAGTTTTTCATCATCAACAATTAGGATGGAAGTATTCATTTAGGGATCTCTATAATAAATTTTGTGCCTTTATCTTTTTCACTCTCAACTCTGACTATGCCGCCGTGTTCCTGAACAATCTGGTTAACTATACTAAGTCCGAATCCGGTTCCGTTTGGTTTAGTTGTGTAGTACAGATTAAAGATCTTTGACTGGTTCTCTGTGTTAATTCCGTATCCGTTATCAGATACCATAATGATGAGATTATTCTCACGAGCAAACGATTCAATAGTTATAATGCCACCGGATTCCACAGCATCAAATGCATTCTGAACAAGATTGATAATTACCTGTTTCATCTGAGACGGATCGAGCAGCCACTCGATGTTTTCTGAACTGCAGTTTAAGGTTACCCCCGCTGCAGCCGCCTGGGTTGAGTAAGATTTATAAATTTCATTAATGAATTCCTTAATATTGATTGAGTGGCGATCGATCCCTGGCGGTTTTGAAAATGCAAGGAACTGGTTAATAATTTCAGTTACTCTTCTTATCTCTGATTTAACAGCACTGATAAGATCAAGGTATTCTTCTTTATCCACGGAAGGAATAAATTCCTTTTCAAATCGCTGGATAGTAATTCCGATTGAGTTAAGAGGATTTTTTATTTCATGTGCAACGCTTCCTGCAAGCTCGCCCATAGCGGTAAGTTTCTCACGCCGTTTCTGAAGTTCTTCATTCTGGCGCTGAGAAGTAAGATCGCGGATTACGGCGATGACAGTATCGATATTCCCATTCTTATCTTTAATAATTGAAGTTGCACCGCCTACTATGATCTGTTTACCTGAATGTGTTGTTACCATGTGTTCATAATAATCTATTGGTGAAAGCTGGCGTAAAGTTTTTGCAATCATAGTTTCCGGAGATCTTACGATTGCGTTACAAGCTTTGCCTATATATTGTTCAGCATGGATATCAAATATCTTTTCTGCGGCTTTATTGAAGAATTTTATTCTGCCGAGCTGGTCAACTGCAACTACTCCATCGGACATATTTTCGAGAATGCTGCCAGTGTAGGTTTGTATCTTAGTATATTCATCCTTTAATAATGAATAGCTTTGATTATTGGATATGAATACAAAAACGATTACACCGGTTAGAAGCAGGAATATTGAAATAACGATACTGCGGATTATGCTTCTGTGGATCATATGATCAAGTGATTCAAGAGAGATGCCGATTCTAATTAGTCCGAGTATATTACCTTCTACTGTAAACGGTTTTACAACCTCGAGCACCTCATCGTTATTATAGTCAAATGCGCGCGACTCTATTTTATTGTTATTAAAGGCCAGGGAAAGAAATTTGTCATCCTGAACTGAACCAAGTTCTTCAATGCCCTCGCTTGCAACGACAATTCCCTCCTGATCCTGGATCACTATATATTTTATTTCCTGCATAGAGGCGATATTCCTGAATAGTGTACCTATGCCGATCTTTTTTCTGAATTCCAGAAGTCGGTCTGAGTCAAGAACAAGCAGAACAAATCCATTCTCTGATTGTAATCTATAGAATAATCCAAAATGTCTGTTTCCTGAAGAATCTTCAAGAGTACTTGAAGTGAAATAATTGAGTGAACCATGAATAAGTGAATCCAACTGCGGTAAACCTGAGATATCAAACAAGTCCCCGGGGGAATCATCATTACTGATTTTAACATTCTCAGAAGATGAAAAAATATAGATATGATCAATATCGAGTTCTTCAGCAATTTTATTCAGTGTTTCAGGGCCGGTAGTTTTTGGTATAAGCATTCCTGCTGTAAGCAGATTATTGTATATGAGGCGTTCTGTTTCCTGATTGCTTATGAATACATTTTCCCCTGCTTTCTGAACGGCACGGATAAGTGATACTGCTTCAGTATTCTTTGCATAATAGAGTTCTTTTTGCGCCTGATATATATCAATAACTGTTACTGCAACAAGTATTATTGCCAGACTAGCAATAAAGCTAATGAGGTACCTGGGTTTTATGGATAAACTTCTCAGCAAATGGACCCGCTCAATTTTTATAAGTAAATATGCAAAATTTATTCCGAAAAAGGACAACAGCATAATATGAGGTTATGGTTACCAATTGTTTAGCACTTCGACGAGATTTGCTTTAATATATCGGCAATCAGGTCGAATTCATAACTAAAAACAGGGAATCTCCGCATTTTGCGAATTGGCACAGTGCTTGGATAATCAACTGAAAAAGAAATTCAACTTAAAAAACATAAGGAGCGGTAATATGAAAGCACTTAATTTCTCAGTTCTATTCTTATCAGCTTTATTTTTAGTTCTTATCAGCAGCAATTCTTTTGCGCAGGATAAAAATGGGATGAAGCATGGATCGGGATTTGTTGATCTGAACGGCGATGGATTTAATGATAATGCACCGGATCATGATAATGACGGAATTCCAAACGGGCAGGATCAGGATTATACAGGTCCAAAATCACGCGGCGGAAAGGATGGTAAAGCAAAAGGATTTATTGATCTTAACGGTGACGGATTAAACGACAGAGCTATTGATTCTGATGGTGATGGAATTCCTAATGGCAAAGATCCGGATTTTGTAAAACCTAAAGACGGAACCGGAAGAAAGCTGGGTAATGGTAAAGGCATGAAAAATGGGGGCAATGGTTCTGGTACAGGTACTTGTGATGGAACAGGTCCTAAAGGTAAAGGCAGAGGCAAATAGCAATTCCGTCTGCTGCAAGCAAAATCAAAAGGACTGTTTATGTGACAGTCCTTTTCTATTTTAAAGACTCTCCTGTGATGAATGTCAAGTTATAAACTGTATTTTGGTTCCGGAATAAAGTATCTTTGCAACTATAACATAGAGGGCCCCGGAGATGAATGAATTATATCCGTCATTTCCTATCAGCAATAATCTGCCGCTAAGCAATGCTTTGCTTTTTAATGTCATAGAAAATCTTCAGGAAGCATTCTGCCTGATTGAAGCTATCAGAGATGAAAAAAATGAAATTACAGATTTCAAATGCCTGTATGTCAACAAAGCCGGAGCAAGGGATAATTATATAACTCCTGAGGAGATGACCGGCAGGAGGTTGTCTGAATTTTTGCCAGCTCTTTATCACAGCAGATTATTTGACGTATACAGAAATTCAATAATTCACAATCAATTCTTCAGTCTTGAATCTGAGTTCATTGAAGAGAACTGTGATGAAAGGCCTGTCAGGGGATTCTTTGATCTAAAAGGTACACCTATGGGAGATCAGCTTTGTTTAACCTGGCAGAATGTTACTGAATATAAGTCCCTTGCTGAAGAATACAGAGAACTTGCCTCCAAGCTAAAACTTGACCATGATAAACTTACCGCATTATTTGAGCATCTGCCCGTTGGAATTGGCATTACTGACAAAAATGGACGCATTACATCTTTTAACAGTTATGGATTACAGGTTCATGGATTTAATGTCAGTGATGAGAAACTTATTGTAGTACCACAGTTCGAAGATTATAAAAATTTCTTTGAGGTACGTTCATTTAACGGTGATATTATTCCCCCTGAAGACTGGCCGGTTTCAAGAGCGCTGAGAGGAGAGTATGTAAATAATTTTGAAGCTATAACCATAAACAAAATCACAAATATTGAGAAGATCATTTCTTATACTGTAGTTCCGCTGAAGGATAAAGCCGGCTGCATCAAAGAATACATATATCTCGTTCGTGATATAACTGAGCAAAAAAACCAGGAAGAGACGCTAAGGAAAAATGAAGAATTACTGCAGGTAATTATTGACACAGTTCCGGCTATGATATCAATTTATGAAGAAGATATGCAGCATATTAAGGTTAATAAGGCAGTTGAGAGAATAACGGGGTGGACAAAAGAAGATTATACGAAAAAAAATATTTTGGAGCTTAGTTATCCTGATCAGCACTACCGCCAGTACATTATTGATTACATGAAATCGCTTAAGCCGGGATTTATGGATCAGAAAATGACTGCTAAGAGCGGAGAATTAATTGATACATCCTGGGCAAATGTGAAGATACCTGATGGACGAATAGTGGGGATCGGCATTGATATAAGTGGTCGAAAATCAATGGAACAGAAGCTGGTAAAGGCTATGCTTGAGCTTGAACGTTCAAATAAGGATCTCGAACAATTCGCTTATGCCGCGTCGCATGATCTTCAGTCGCCTCTGAACCAGATACGTAATTTTGCCCAGCTGTTTGAAAGAAAGTTCAGGAATAAGGTAGATGGTGATGCTGAGGAGTATCTGAACTTTATTGAATCCGCAGTTTTGAGAATGAGCAGATTGATTCAGGGGCTGCTTGAATTTTCGAGAATAACAAGTAATGCAAGAATAGAGAAGGTTAACACAAATGATATTGTAAGCAATGCTTTGTTAAATATTGAATTGTTTATAAAGGAAAACAATGCTTCAGTAGATTTCGGAGACTTATGCAATGTTAAGGGTGATCCGGTTCTTCTAACGCAATTATTTCAGAATCTTATTCAAAATGCTGTAAAGTTTCACAGTGCCGCACCTCCGCAGGTAAAGATCTTCTCAGAAGGTCAAGATGGTGAGATATTATTTAAGATTGCAGACAACGGAATTGGAATTGAGGCAGAATATTTTCAGAGGATCTTTATTATTTTCCAGAGACTGCATGATGAAAGAACATACAATGGTACCGGAATTGGTTTAGCGGTATGCAAAAGAATAGTTGAGCATCATCATGGCAGGATCTGGGTTGAATCGGAATTAAATAAAGGCACCACGTTTTTCTTCACGCTTCCGGGGGGGTAGGGATAATTGAATAATGAATAATGAATATTGAATAATAAATAATGATCAATGATTATTGCAAAAGGGTTGGGCTTGTGTAGTTCCTACGGAACTTTTTTTTTGGGTGAGAGATTCATTTGCTATAACTATGTTGAGTGCCTACGGCACTAGTCCCTACGGGACAGTCAAACACACATTACAGTCTTCAATGCCGAATTACATTTTTAAGATATAATTATTATCAAATCCGTTAGGACTTACATATTCATAGCAAAGATCCCCCACAGCTGGAATTGTGTCGTTCCTACGGAACTTTTTTTTTGGGTGAGAGATTCATTTGCTATAACTATGTTGAGTGCCTACGGCACTGGTCCCTACGGGACGGTCAAACGCACATTGAAGTCTTCAATGCCGAATTATATTTTTAAGATATTATTATTATCAAGTCCGTTAGGACTTACATATTCATAGCAAAGATCCCCCACAGCTGTAATTGTGTCATTCCTACGGAACTTTTTTTTGGGGGAGAGATTCATTTGCTATAACTATGTTGGTCCCTACGAGACAGTCAAACACACATTGCAGTCTTCAATGCCGAATTACATTTTTAAGATATACTTATTATCAAGTCCGTTAGGTAATGCCAAATGGCAAATCAATAGGTATAAAAAATTATTTTTCATTATTAATTATTCTCAGGTATTGTTTAATAACAGTTTTAGCTATACCAGTAACATGATGAATATAATCTAAGTCTTTGTT
>Ga0196971_1000099_pt1 | contig 83465 bp, 83 predicted proteins | sample S1v_1013CmetaG_FD_148660 | JGI IMG/M metagenome (GOLD analysis project Ga0196971, IMG submission 148660) | Soil microbial communities from Anza Borrego desert, Southern California, United States - S1+v_10-13C | ecosystem: Environmental > Terrestrial > Soil > Desert | place: USA: California...
ACCCGTCGCGCTGCAAGGTATGGCGCAGCGAACTGCGGGTGCTGCGGTCATCGTCGACCACCAGCACCTGCGCGATTTCCTCGCCCTGGCGCACACTCAACCTGTCCTCGCTGAACATCTCGCCGCGCAACACCACCGCCACCGCTTCGTACGCCTGGCGCAGGCGTACGAGCAGCGGCTGGATGTCGGCGGTGCGCCGCTCGATCGCCAGCTCTTCGATCTCCTTTGACAGCTGCGCCAGCGTGCTGGCGCCGAGGTTGCCGCTGCTGCCCTTGATCGAATGCGCCATCGCCCGCGCGGTGTCGCTGTCGCCATCGTGCACCGCCTGCTCGAGCTGGCTCAGATAGCCGGGCGTATCTTCGATGAAAGGCGTGACCGTCTGCTGCAATGCCGGACCGAGGATCTCGCGCAGTTTGTCGAACACATCCAGGTCGAGCGCGCCGCCATCCCCCTCGTGCGCGGCGGCTTCGGGCGGCAGCGCCCGGGTCTGCGCCGCGCCGCGCGCCAGCCAGCGCTCGAGCTTGTGGCGCAGTTCGACCAGCGTGATCGGCTTGGCAAGGTAATCGTCCATGCCGGCGGCGAGGCACTTCTCCGCATCGCCCTGCTGGGTATTGGCGGTCATCGCGACAATCGGTGTCCGGCGGCCGGACGGCTCTTCGAAACTGCGGATATGGGCGGTCGCCTCGTAGCCGTCCATTTCCGGCATGCTGCAATCCATCAGGATCAGGTCGAAGCGCGTGCGGCGCGCCGCTTCCACCGCTTCCCGTCCGTTCGCGGCGAACTCGCATTCGCAGCCGTTCATCGTCAGCATGCCGCCCGCCACCATCTGGTTGGTCCGGTTGTCTTCGGCCACCAGTACGCGGTACTCCTTGGCCGCGCTCGCCACGCCGGCCGGAGGCGGCAGCGCGAACGCCGCGGCCGCCGTCACCTGCTCGCCCGGCTGCAGGCGCTGCACCGCTTCCAGCAGGCGCTGCTGGCGCAGCGGTTTGCCCAGATAGAGATCAGCCCCGAGCGACCTGCTTCCCATCGGCGCCGCATACCGGTCCAGCACCAGGATGCGCGGGCCCGATGCGCTCGCATCGATCCGAATGCGGCGCACCAGATCGGTGCCGCGCTCATCCACGGTATCGACATCCATGATCACGAGGTCATAGCACAGACCGGCCTGCTCCGCGCGTGCCAGTTCGGCCGGCACTGCAGCGCCCGACGGCAGGGCGAGGCAGTATGCGCCGGCGCGCGCGAGCGTCTGCTCGACGAAGGCACGCACAATGTCGCTCGCGTCGACCACCAGGACGCGCACGCCCGGCAGTGCCCGGCGCTCGACGGGCGCAGCCTGCCCGGCGCGCCTGCAAAGGACGGTGAACCAGAACGCGCTGCCCCTTCCCGGCTCGCTGCTGACCGCGATCTCGCCCTGCATCAGCGCCACCAGCTGCCGGCAGATCGCGAGCCCCAGCCCGGTGCCGCCGTACTTGCGCGTGGTGGAGCGATCGGCCTGCGCGAAGGATTCAAAGATATGCTGGACCGCTTCTTCGCTCATGCCGATGCCGGTGTCCGCCACCTCGAAACGCAGCCCGAATCCCCCCTCGGCGGCGGGCGCGAGCGAGATGCGCACCGCCACTTCCCCGTGCTCGGTGAATTTCACTGCATTGCCGATCAGGTTCAGCAGCACCTGGCGCAGGCGCAGGGAGTCGCCGCAGATCCGGTCGGGCACATCCGGCGCGATCAGGTAGCCGATCTCGAGCCCTTTCTGTTGTGCCTGCTTGGCAAGCAGTTCGATCACTTCCTCGACCAGCTTGCGCAGGTCGAATTCGATCTCGTCCAGCTCCAGCTTGCCCGCCTCCATCTTCGAGAAATCGAGAATGTCGTTGATCAGCTCGATCAGCGCGCGTGCCGAGTTCCACGCGACATCCACGCATTCCTGCTGGCGCTTGGTCAGCCGCATTTCCTTGAGCATGTCGAGCATGCCGACAACGCCGTTGAGGGGGGTGCGCACTTCATGGCTGACGGTAGCGGCGAACTGGGTCTTCATCAGGGCGGTACGCAACGCTTCGTCGCGGGATTTCTTGAGTTCGGCCTCGCGCTCCTCCAGCACGTCCATCATCTTGTTGAATGCATGCGCCATATCGACGATGTCGCGCGGACCGGCGGGCTTGGCCCGCATGCCGGATTCCCCGGCTTCGGCGCGGCCCATCAGGCGCGACAGCGCGTTCAGGGGACGAATCATGTGGCGTGCCAGAAGCCGCATGATGCCGAGCAGAACGGCGGCGAACGACAGCGTGATCGCGAGATTGCCGATCAACAGCGAGGTCACGAGGCGGTTCAGGGTGCCCTTGCCGATGACGACATAGACATGGCCCAGCAGTTCCGGCTTGCGCTCGGTGAGATCGAACGGATTGGTATCGGACTGGCCGCTGTAGACCGGCGCCTTGAAATGCCATTCGTCGTTGTCCTCGTGCACCAGCGTCGCGCGCGAGACGTCGCCGCCGGCGCGTTTGGTCCGGCTCGCGTCGGCGCCCTGCTTGGCCTGCGACAACAGCACCTGGTTCGCGCTGTCGATCAGTTCGACGCGCAGCACATCGGGGAAGGCAAGCGTGGTATTGACGCCGTCGCGGGCATTGTCGGCCGAATGGTAGAGCATGGAGAGTACGCTCTGCAGCGCCAGGTTCTCGCTGATGCGCTGCCCCTGTTCGACGAGATAGCGCTCCATGCGGCGGCTGGCCTCCCAGGAATTCATCAGCGAGGAAAACAGCGCCAGGCCGAGAATGGCGGCGCTGACGACGACGGTGAGCTGCCGGCGAAAACCGGTGCGGCTGAGGAAATCGCGAAACATCATGTCCGAACAAAAGTGGGGCGGCCGCCACGGCCGACATGTGCCTTGCTTGCCGCCGCACGGTACCGCAACGGTGCAAGCATGCTCCTGTTGTCTCTCGCTCTATGCATCAGGGCTCCGGAAAGATGAAATCGAAACTGCGTTGCTGCTGAAAGCTGATGTTCAGGCCGATGTGGCTGGCGGTGCGCAGGTTGACCGCGGTTTGCACTTCCCGCAGGGGCACCAGCCCGCGGCGCCGCGCGTCACCCGCCATGAGCGCTTGCGCGGAACCGGCCAGCGTGCGCCCGAGCTCGACGTTGTTCGGATAAAGCGCAAACAAGGCGCCCTTTTTCACATGCACGAAGCTGCTGGAGAAGACCGGCACGCTGCGGTTCCACGACTCCTTCAGCACCAGCGGCAGGATGGTGTTTTCGTCGACGGTGGTCGTGTCCTGCGGCAGCCATACCGCGTCGCGGCGGCTGTCGCTGCCGGCAAACACGCTTTCATAGGCGCGGGCGGCAGTACTCATGTCGCGCGCTTCGTGTGCGGCGAGTTCGAGCCCCTGAGTCCTGGCAGCCTCGCGCGCCAGCCTGATGAGCCATTCGTTGTGCTGCGGATCGTAGACGACGATGACGCGTTTTACGCCCGGCATCAGGCTCTTGAGGCGGGCGAACAGCAGCGCCGGATCGGGCGTGAGGCTGATGCCGGTCAGGCTGCGGTTTTCCGCGTCCGGGATCGCGAGCACGCCGCCGACGACCACCGGAATGTCGCGGTCGAGCCCCGCTGTCGCACGCAGGCCCTGGCGGCCCAGCGCGATCACCCCCCTGGTGCCGTTGCGTTTGAGCTGCGCGTTGAGCTCGGCCGGATCCTGGTTGGCGGCGATCGGATAACTGCGCACCGCGCTGCGGGCACCGTCTTCGATGCCTTCGATGATCTTCGCGAATACGCTGCGATAGGGCTCGCCGATGTCGGGGTAGACCACCGCCAGCGTGCCGGCGGCCTGCGTGTCGGCACGCCTGGCGCCGTCACCCGGTTCTGCCAGGCTGATCGGGGAGAGATCGGTGCGCGCGCCGCGTACGGAACGACGGGACTCGAAGGGGCTGCCCTGCTGATGGATGGCATCGGCGTCGGCGGACGCCGCCTGCGCCGCTCCCGGCGCGAATGCCAGCGGCAGGCACAGCACGCAACCCAAGGCGTGCGCGCCTACCCGCATCCGGCGGCCGATCAGGAAACTAGCCTCCGCCATTTTCTTACTGCAGCAAACTGTGACGCCGATTCATCAGACGATATCCCAAAAAGAACCGAGGGGAAAAACCGTACCCTGTCTTGCAGCCGGAAAAACCGTATTCCCGCCGCTGCGCACCCGGCTACCCGGCAGCGGCACTTGTCGTACGTCGCCGCCTACATCCTGTAGACCGCCTGCAGGTAGAACGCCCGCCCGGCCATCGGCAGGTCGTTCGGGATGGCCACGCCCGGCGCCAGGCTGGGTTCGCGGATATCCGCGTTGAACAGATTGCGCGCCGAGAATGCAAAATCCCACTGGTCGCGCCCGCGATTGCTACGCAGCGTCACGTCGACCGAGGTGTAATCGCGTACGGCCGGCCGGGGGTCGCCCACCGGCCTTTTCCGGGCTGCCACCCAGTTCAGCTGGGGACTGAGGATCCAGCCGCCGCCAAAGCGCCAGTCGGCCCGCCCGTAAATCTGCTGGCGCGGCGCATATCCGGCGTCCTGGCCGGTTGCCTCGTCGATCGAGCGCTGGTATGCGTAGTTGCCGGTGACGCGCAGGGTGCGCGAAGCATCCCATGCCAGCTCCAGCTCCAGCCCGCTGCCGTGCTGGCTGCCGGCATTGGTATAGGTCGAGCCGGTTCCCGCCACCGCGTTCGGCACGGCGCGGATAATGTCGGACATGGCGTACTTGAAGATGGTCATATTGAACTGCAGGTCACGCCGCGCCTGCCAGGAGGCGGTCCATTCCAGGGTGTTGATCAGTTCCGGACGGAGACCCGGATTGCCGTTGGCGACCGGGTTGATCCCGTACTGCTCGTTAAAGGAGGGTGCGCGGAATGCCCTTCCGTACAGCAGCTTGGTGGTGACGTCGAGCGCGGCGTCCCATACGAGCGCAAGACGAGGATTCGTGGTGCCGCCAAAATCTGAATAGCGGTCATGCCGCACGCCCGCCGTCAGCGCCCAGTCTCGCGTAAACTTCCACTCGTCCTGCACGTAGACGTAATTCACCTTGCGCCTTTGGGGCAGGATATGCGGCTGGAGCGCAGAGTATTCGATCACCGGGCCGGTCGGGATCGGCACGCCGGCCGGGCTCAGCATGAAGTTCTTGTAGGTGGTGGTCTTGTACAGGTCGAGATCATCATGGCCGACACCGAAGCGCAGCTGGTGCGCAGCGAAGCCCGTGTAGACCGCGTAGGCGCCGAGGCGCAACTGCCGTTCCCATCGGTTCGGCCCGCCTATCATCCCCTCGGGAAACAGGCCGGTCGGCAGGCGCAGCCCGGGAGGCAGCAGGGTCAGCCGGTTGGGCGTCAGTTCCACGTAACGGAGATAGCTGGCGGTAAGGCCGGCGCCCCAATCCTGCGCGAACTGCGGATCGGTCCAGGACAGGTCGCCGCCGGCGCGATGGCTCTTCGCGTAGCCGGCCGGGTCCAGTGCGGACGACACCCCCGCGCCGGTGCCGACATTGTCGCGCCGCGCATAATGGGTGCGCAGCCGCCATTTGCCGTAAGCGAAATCGAGGCTGGCGTCGACCGCATCGCGCCCGGTGTTGATCGAACCGGGCGCGAGGCTCGCGTTCGTACCGAAGGCCCTGTCGTTGCGCGTCTGCGCATCGGCAGCGATGGTTTCCTTGAATCCTGCGGTGCTGCCCACCTGCAGATAGGCCGAAACATCCACCGCCCCCAGCGCCCCGCCATGCTGCACCCACGCGTCCCCGGTCCGGAACGAGCCGGCGCGGGCGCCGACCTGCGTTCCCTGGATCTCGGCAGCATTCTTGGTGATGATGTTGATTACGCCGGAGTACGCGTCCGCGCCATAGAGCGCGGAGCCCGGTCCGCGAATGATTTCGATGCGCGCGATGTGCTCGACGGGCATGCCGCTCCACATGTTACCCTTGTCGCCGGTGTACATCGACGTCATCGGGATCCCGTTTCGCAGCAGCAGGACCTGCGGGTTGGTCGGACCGCTGGCACCGATGCCGCGGATCACGTAAACCGGCGAGTAGACGATGGGATTGCGGGACACGTGCACCCCGGGCACCGATTCCAGCACCTCATCCAGGTCGGTGGCGCCCATCGCCGCAATGTCGTCGGCGGTGATCACCGTCGCTACCGCCGGCGCGCGGCGCAGGGATTGCTGGCTGCCGGTGGCGATACTGACCATGGACTTGTCGCCGTAGACCAGCGCGAGATCGTCCTCCTCCATGCTCTCGGCATACGCTCCCGCCGAGTACCACGCCAAGGCCGAAGCCATGGCCAGCGTCAGGCATCCTGATGGCCGCACGATATGTCTCCCAGGCATTATTATTTTCAGGAAGTGTATCGCTTCTGTTGCAATCCCGGGGCAAGTTTCCGCAGGATTTCCGCCACACTTTCCTCCACGGTCGAACGCGCCGTGTCGATGCGCATGGCCGGCGCCTCGGGCGGCTCGTAGGGAGCAGACACGCCGGTGAATCCGCCGATCGCTCCCCGCCGCACCTTCTGGTACAGTCCCTTCGGATCGCGCTCTTCACATACACGCAGGTCGGTGCAGAGGTGGATCTCAATGAACCGGTCCGCGCCAATGACGGCGCGCGCAAGCTCCCTGTCGCAACGATAGGGAGAAATAAAAGCTGTAACCACTAGTAGACCTGCATCATTAAAGAGTTTGGACACTTCAGCGGCCCGCCGGATATTTTCCATCCTGTCCTCGGGAGAAAACCCGAGGTCGCGGCTCAATCCGTGCCGCACGTTGTCGCCGTCCAGCACGAATGCAAGCCGGCCCTGCGCGATCAGTCTCCGCTCGAGTTCGAAAGCAATCGTCGACTTGCCGGCACCGGACAGGCCGGTCAGCCAGACGGTAACCGGCTCCTGGCCCAGCAGCCGGGCGCGGTCGGCCGCAGCGACCGCGCTGCGGTGCCAGGTCACATCAATGCGCCCCCCGCAGTCCGGCGCCGCGTCGGTCTCAAACACTCGCTCGTCGTTCATACATGCTCACTTTGCGTGTTATGCGGCGCGCCTGCCTTCGTAGGGAATCGCATATTCCCGGCGGACGAACATCATGCGCGCATCCACCTCTTCCCTGGTGATGCCGAAATCATCCAGCGAATAGCGATGGCTGCCATGCCTGCTTTCGCTTTCGCTGCGCGCCAGCCAGCCGCCGAGCGCCTGCTCCGCTTCCGCAGAAAATCCGATGCCGGCGAAGTCGTAGACGCGCCGCATGACCGCGCGCCAGTCGCTGTTCATATCGTCGTAATACACATCAAGCTGCTGTGACGCGGGAATCAGGTGGCGCTTCTCGATGCAGCGCCGCGCGGCCGTCTCGCAGAATCTCATCCAGGTGTCGCGCATCGGCCCGCGCATGGGGGCGTCGGTATGCTGGACGGCGTAATGCCACATGAGAGACATGACCGACGCCACGGTCTTGAGCGGATCGCGATGGGTAAACACGACTTTGGCATCCGGAAAGACCGCCATCAACGCATCCAGATCCAGCATGTGCTGCGGGTTCTTCAAGACCCAGCGCGTGCCCTCCGGCTCGCCGCGCGACCAGGAGATCAGACGCATCAGGTCCGCCATGTAGCGGTACGGCCCGGTCTTGTCATGCTGCAGGAACCAGTTGAAGTAACCGGGCACATGGTACGAGCCGAGGATGGAGAAACTGCAGAACGAATGGTTAAGCAGAAGCATTTCCTCCTCTGCCCAGTCGGCGTCCATCGGATGGCCGACAAATGCGCCCGGATAGAGCCGGTCCACCGCGCCGAGCGCCTTGCGCACTTCCTCCCGGCGTATCGTCCTGCCCATGTCGGGCAGGCCCGGCCGCGGCGCCGGATTGAAGCCTTCCCAGGTCTTCAGGTGCGACAGGCGGGTATCGGCCGACATCATCCTTTGCATGCGCGTGGTGCCGGAGCGATGCGGGCCGACGATGACGATCGGTGCGACAATTTTGCGCCTGCGGATTTCGGGATGGGCTTCGAAGCAGGCATTGGCCCAGAGCCGGTTTTTCAGCGAGCCGACAATGTTCGTCTTCGCGTAGAAACGGCCAAAGGGGTTGAGCCGCGCCTCCGCTTCCAGCGACCGCAGCAGCACGCGCAATCCCGGCAGGTGGCTGTCGTCGCCGAAATGCTCGAGGCCGGTCTCGCGCCGGGCGGCGGCGACCAGCGCATCTTCGGACAGCGCGATGCGGCCGATGCCGGCCGCGTTCAACGCGCGCGCGCCGAAGTTGAACAGCTTCGTCGGAAGCGGATGGTAAAAGCTGCTGGGCCTGTTATCCATGTTGTCGTTTCTCGTCAAAAGACTGTTGTGAAAACCGCCGTTACCGCGGGCGCGCCGGCCATGCGCGTGCCACCGGTCCCTCGTACAGGATGTCGGTGCAGCGCAGCGGAAACAATGTTCCCGCCGGGCGTTCCTGCGATTCGGCCACGCAGGGCTGCATGCCGGCGAGGAAGACGGGGAACATGTACAGCTGGAACTCCCGCTGCGACAATCCCAGGTCGGCGCCGAGCGCCGCCACCAGCGCCGCGTAGTTCATCTTCATGCGCCAGCGGCCGGCGCGCAGCACATCCTCGACGGCGAAGGCCAGCTGCAGATGGGGCCCCTGGTCGAGCTCCAGCTCCGCGGCGAGACTCAGCATCGGCCCGATTCTTTCGTCGCCCGACGCAATCGGCCGGCCGTAACCGCCAATCACGCGGAAGGTGTCGAGTTCCTCGCGCACGCATGCATCGAGCGATGCGCCGTCCTCCAGCCTGGCACGGGTACGGATGAAGAAATCGATGGCGCGCACCAGGATGCCGCCGCCGTAGATCGATGCTTCGGACACGGCGAGCGCGGCGGCCGTGCCGAGAGCGGCAGCGCTGCGCGCGGAACCGGCAAGCGCGGCCACCCTGTTGTTCCAGATCCGCGCATCGGGATAACTCGTATAGGTCCAGATCGCATGCATCAGGCGGATCTGTTGCGGCGAAAAGCGCCGCCCGGTAATGCCGAACACGTACAACGCCATCCAGTCCATGTCATGCAGGTCGGCATGCAGGTCATGCCCGCGGAATACCGCGCGGCTGCCCGGCCAGCAGGCGCCGACCCGGGTCTTCAGCAAGCCGGCGTGCTGCTGCAGAAGATCCGGGCCGTTCATGCCTGCGTCTTTCGCAACGGGTCGTCCTCCAGCTCCACCGGAAAGAACGGAAAGCGCTTGTAGCCGTAGCCCTGCTGCTCCAGCGCATGCGCGGCCGCGCCGGGAAGACGCAGCAGCAGGAACAGCATCTCGCCTTCTGCCGGCGCAAAGCCGAGGTCGCAGAAGGCGGCGGCGGCAACCGCTGTGATCGCAAGCGGACGGCCGAGCGCGCGCTCCTGTTCCTCTCGCTGTTGGGCCAGCCAGCACAGCCGCGGCGTGCCGCCGATGTGCGCCAGCGTGGCAAGCAGCTGCCGGACGACGGTCGACGTTGTGGCGCCATGCGGTTCGCATCCGGGCGGGTGCTCCGTCTCCGGCCAGACGCCGGCGTGCTTCGGCTGCTCCGCCGCATGCCTGTCCCACGCGGAAAAATCGCTGCCGCAAGCGGACCAGACCTGCATCGCGTCGAACAGGTCGCGCGCGCCGCCGACGCGTCCCGCTCCCACCGACAGCGCCGCCATCAGCGACGCCGCCGCGCTCGAACCGCCGACGCCGCCGCACATTGCGGCATGCACCGACGGATCGCGCGGACCGGGATTGGCCAGGGCCACGGACAGCGCTTCGAGCATGTCCAGTTCGGCCGCCGGCGGCAGTGCATCCCGGAACAGCAGGACCAGCATCTCGATCCAGCGGGCGCGCCCGACCATCGCGCCGAATACGTCATAGCCGCGGCAATAGGCGGCGCGCGCGGAAAAAGGATTGTCCGGCTCCGGTTCTTCGCGCCAGATGCGGGTGCGGATGGCCGGGGAAGGATCCCGATCGCTCACATTCTCATTCCGGTGCGTCACAACAAGGTCCCCAGCGCCCGCATCCGCAGATTCATCGGCGGCACCTCCTCGCCGTCGATGTGCACATCGATCAAGGTTGGGCCCTTGCGGCTGCAGATGGCCGTCATGTCGAGCGCGCCGAGTTCATCCGGGCGGCGCACGGTGAACGCATCGGCGCCGAGCGCCCTTGCCAGTGCGGCGAAGTCGGTGCGCGGCAAGCTATGCGCGATCCTTTCGGCGCCCGCCAGGCGCTGGCCGTGCTTGACCATGCCGAGCGCGGCGTCGTTGAGCACGATGTAGATCACGGTCAGGTTTTCGGCAACGGCAACCGAGAGTTCCTGGCCGTTCATCAGCATGCTGCCGTCGCCGGTGATGCAGACCACCGGCACCTCGGGATTGCCCAGCGCGGTGCCGACGGCGCCGCCGATGGCCCACCCCATCGGCGCGAAATCCATCGTCACGCGCAGCCAGCCGCCGTCGGTCTTGCGCCGGCCCGACGTGCTCTTGCGCTCGCCGGGCAGACGCCGCTCGCTCATGCGCCTGTCCTGCGGACGCAGGCAGTGAATCGCCCAGGCGACGCTGTTGCCGGCATCGGCCAGGAAGCGGGTGCTTGGCGGAAACAGGCGTCCGAGATCGCGCATGAGCCGTTGCGGCAGGATGGGCACGGCGTCGCTGTCCCGCTTTTCTTCGCCCGCGAGTTCCGCTTCGAGGGCGGCGTCTTGCTCGCCGGCGGCTGCGGCCGCGCCCTGTGCCGGCTGCAGCTCGCGCACCCTCTCGCCGAGGCGTTCGAACACCGTCAGGATACGGCCGCGCACATGCAGCTTGGCCATCGGGCTGCGCGCGAAATGGTCTTCGCACTCGTCGATGTGAATGAGGCGGCTGTTGAGCAGCGAATCGCTCCAGCCGGCGCTGGTCCACTCGCCCATGCTGGTGCCGACGGCCAGGATCAGGTCGACAGATTTATCGCGCAGCGCTGCATCGGCGGAGGCGTGGCCGGCGAAACCGAACACGCCGCGAAACAGCGGATGGCGCGGGCTGACCAGCCCCTTGCCGTCCGGCGTGGCGACAATGCGCGCGCCGGTCTGCGCGGCGAACTGCAGGATGGCGCCCGCGGCCTCGCCGCACCAGCCGCCGACCAGCATCACGATGTGCTTGGCCTGCCGCACTTCGCGCGCCAGCAGTTCCACCGCCGTCTCGTCGATCATCGGGGCCGGCTGCAGCAGCCTGCGCAAGTCATAGGAAGTCGCGCTTTGCGGAACGGCGCTGCGCAGGATGTCGAGCGGAATCGACAGGTGCACCGGGCCGCGCGGCGAGCGCATCGCGCACATGAGCGCCGCGGTCAGCTTCGCTTCCATCTGCTCGGGATGCGATACCAGGGAGTTGTAGCGCGTGCAATGGCGGAACATCGCCAGCGTGTTGACGCCGGTGCATGCGGATTCCTGCAATGCGCGCTTGCCGAATGCAGGCAGAACGGGCTGACCGGTGAGCACCAGCATCGGGATGCCGTTGTCGTACGCGCACGCGACGCCGGTGATCAGGTTGGTCGCGCCCGGGCCCGATGTTGCGCAGCAGACGCCGAGCTTGCCGGTCTCGCGTGTGTAGCCATCGGCCATGAACGCAGCGCCCGCTTCATGACGGGCGACGACGGGACGGGGACCGCCGCGCCGTGCGCTGCGCGCGAGGGCGTTGTAGATCGGCTCGATCGCGCCGCCGGGGACGCCGAACACATAATCGACGCCGAGCTGCTCGAGATAGGCGACCAGCAGGTCGGCGACTTCGAGTTTCGGCGCCGGCGCCGGGACGGGCCCGCGCATGTCTCGTGCATGCACGAGCGAAGCGTGTTTGGACATGACTGATTTTCCCGGTGGCAACTTTTTCGCAGCACCACCCCAGAGTTTTTCTGACAAGAATGTTACTCGAATTCCTGACAAGCAAAACTGGGATTTTTGACGGGGAGACGGGAAAAGAAGAAAGAATTACCCTAGAGAAAATGTTCTCTAGACATCCTGTTACTCAAAGTGTTTTTGCTGTCGCAGAAAAGCAGTTACAGCGCCGATACGTGCGGCGGTGATCGCTTCCGGAATGCGCTTCGGCACCGTCGCAGGCGCTGCGCGATCGCGCCGGCGCTCACCGCCCGCGCGGCCTCGATCGCTCCATGCAGGTACACCGCCTGCGGAAACGACGCAATGAAATCGTCCTGCAGTTCGAACGGACGCGTGACTATAAAAGTAGCTGCGGCATCAGCGAAGAAAGGTTACGGAGCCTTTTGAGCTTGTCAGATGCCAGATCCCGGCTGTAAGGTTTGTTTGAGAATTTCCACTCGGGCGGAGTGTACGGCTTTGCCTATGTCTGGGCCTTGCATTCCATCTGCGGCAGCTCTCTTTGCGATTGCGCCCGTGTCAACTCTGCGAACTGCGTCTGCGGCAGCATTTAAGAGCTGCGAAGCTTGGTACTGAAAATCTCCTTTTTCATCGTACGCTTGCGCGATGCATTCACATGCCGTCAGGAGCTCGCGAAACCGGCCAGGTTTTCGAATTGCATCACACCGCTCGAGCAAATTTACTATCTCTTCCGCATTGAAACTCGGACTGTCATCGACTTGAGCATGCTCTCGCTCCATGGTCAATGCCAGCTCCTTGCACTCGGTGGGCACGCGCAACCGCTCGCACAGGTCGAGGATTCTCGCGCGTCCTGCCCCGCTAACTTGGTCGACTTGTTGATTACCGGCTAGCTGATTCTTCCCGATGCCGGAGACCAGGCAAGCAAAGCGAACAGCTAAAGACGCGTTTTTCTGCGAAGCGATATCGAGGGCTTCCATCACGAGCTGTCCAAAGGTTTTTTCTTTCACGGTGTCGTTGTCGCTGCCCATAACGCTACTCTGGTAATTGAAAAATCAGGAAACCACTAGTCGGAAAGTGACAGCAGGAGAATACCGGCAGTCTGGTTTAGTTTAACTTACGACACGAAAGAGGCTAGCCAGCAAGGCTAAGGCAGCGTCAGTTGTACCGTTTTATCAATCGGTGGGTAGCAAACACCAAGCTTCTCGTGGCAACCCTGATACGACGCCTGCAGCGTTATAGGTTTCCCTTTTGCCGCATTTTCGAGGGTAAGCGCGACCGGGACAGTCTTCCTAAAGACCTCGGTGCGGCCGAAAATCTGGTCATTCTTCATTTCACCGCCGGGAAACTTCACGTCTTTAATTCGCACGCCGCTTCCATCCTCTATGGAAAAACGCATGCGCTCCTTGTAGACGTAATAGCCGTTTGCCGGCACAACCTCGACGTGCAATACGTTCGTGTTCTTGGCCACCACACTTAACTTGAACGCCAGATCCGGCTCGATGAGTTCGTCTTCCTTTGGCTGAGCGAACAAACCCTTGACCTTGTCGGCCAGGCCTGGCGCAGTCGATTGTTGCGCAAGCGCTGTTGGAGCCGTGACTGCCGCCACAAGGGCAAACATGGTCGAAACATTTTTGATTTTCATTGCTTCCTCATTCCGTTAATTCGGGCGAGCGCTTGTTCTTGCGCCCGCCGCTCTCAGGCACTTACTTGACCGCAAAGCGGACGTTCACTGTCTTTTTATCAGCCAGGTGGATGGCTGCAATCGCCTTCGCGCCCGTGCCGAGCTTTGGGTCCCCCTTCGACACCAGGGCATTTTCTCCAGCCGGCTCGAGCGGGACTTCCGATTTATCCGTCCCATTCAGTACGGTCAGCTTCCCGGAGGCTCCCGCGGTTGAAACCGGCTTCCCATGGTCTTCCACGTAAATCGTGGCCTTCCCATCCCTGGCCACCAGCTCGAGGCTGACGCCACTGCTGGATTCCTGAACGATACCGCCATGTTTGGCCTTTTCCCCATGTGCCCACACGCTTCCGCTTGTTGCTAACGTTACTGCCGTTGCCACCAGGGCGAGATACTTTTTCATTGCGTCCTCCATACGTGCAGCGGCTCGTCCATGGGCGCCGCTGCAATAGCCCGTTCTTAATACGCTTCCTCTGATTGTCCGGCAACCAGCGTCTCCAGGGGCTTGCGGCCCACAAGCCAGAAAATCAACGGTGTCAGCAGGGAGTCGAGGATTGTTGAACTCACGAGACCGCCAAAAATCACGACTGCCACCGGGTGCAGAATTTCCTTGCCAGGGGCGTCCGCTGCCAAGAGCAGCGGCACCAGTGCAAATGCGGCGACAAGCGCCGTCATCAACACCGGCGTCAAGCGCTCCAGTGAGCCGCGAATAATCATCTTCGTGCCGAAGGTTTCGCCTTCAAATTTGCACAGGTTGATGTAGTGGCTGACCTTCAGGATGCCGTTACGTGTCGCGATGCCGGTCAAGGTAATGAAACCCACCATTGACGCGACCGACAAGGAAATGCCCGCGATCCACATCGCGGCGACGCTGCCGATCAACGCGAACGGGATATTTCCCATGATGACCAGTGCCAGGGCAGTTGAACGGTATCGTGAATACAGCACCAGGAAAATCATCATCAATGACACCAGCGACAAGCCGATAATCAGCCTGGTTGCCTGCTCCTGCGCCTGGAACTGCCCTTCAATGCTGATGAAGTAGCTGCCGGGCAGCGCAGTTGACGCGATAACCCTGCGGATATCTCCGATCACCCGCGACATGTCCGAGCCATCGGTATTCGCGTACACGACGATCCGGCGACGACCGTTTTCTCGGCCAATCTGGTTCGGCCCGTCGCTTTCCTCGACCGCCGCGATCTCCGACAGGGGAATCCGGCCGGCCGGCGTGTCCAGCATGACGCGCGACAAGTCCTGCGGTGAACGATTCTGGTCCGGCAGTCGGACCATCAGGTCAAACCGGCGAGGCCCGTCGACAACCTGCGTTACCCGGTCGCCTTCCGACAACGTTTCCAGTGCCTGCAGTACCTGGCCCGGCGCCAGGCCGTACTGCGCCGCCCTCCGGTAATCGACCCGGACTTTGATTTGCGGGATAAGCACTTGTCGTTCAACGGACAAGTCGACCAGCCCCGGCACAGCTGTCAGCTTTCCGCGCAGTCCCTCGGCGAGCCCGCGCAGGGTATCGAGGTCGTCTCCGTAGATTTTGAGAGCAATCTGCGCGCGAACACCGGACAACAGGTGGTCAAGGCGATGCGAGATGGGCTGCCCGATCGCAATCGACGCAGGTATGACGGACAGCTTGCTGCGCAAGTCGGCCATGACCTCTTCGCGGTTCCGCTCTGAGCGCTTCAGGTCGATATCGATTTCCGAGGAATGAACGCCTTCCGCATGCTCGTCGAGCTCCGCGCGCCCGGTTCGGCGGCCGACTTTCGACACCTCCGGCACTTCCCTGATGAGCGTCTCCGCCAGTGCGCCCATGCGGTTTGCCTCCCCGAGCGAAGTGCCGGGTGTGAACGTCATGCCCATGACCAGGGAGCCCTCGTTAAACGGAGGCAAAAAGGCGCGTGGGAAGAACGGGACCGTGGCTGCAGCGCCGATCACAACCAATGCGGCACCGGCAAGGATGCCTTTCACGCGCGGAAACGACCACTCCAGAATTCGCGTATCCCACGCCTTCAGTCGTCGGACGACAGGGCTGTCGCCGTGTGCAAGCTGCTTCATTTGCGGCAACAGGAAGTACGACAGCACGGGTGTCACGGTCATCGACACGAGCATCGACGCCAATATGGATACGATATAGGCCACACCGAGCGGCGCGAAGAGCCTGCCCTCGATGCCAGGCAATGCAAACAGCGGCACAAACACCAATACGACAATGACAGTCGCGTAGACGATACCGGACCTGACCTCGACCGAAGCCTGCCAGATGACGTGCATGACGGACGGCGGGCCTTCGCCAGCCTTGCGCTGCTTGAGTCGGCGCAGGATGTTTTCCACGTCAACCACCGCGTCGTCGACCAGCTCGCCGATTGCAATGGCCAGCCCTCCGAGGGTCATCACGTTGATGGACTGCCCGAGAAGGTGAAACACGACCGCGGTAACGGCAAGCGACAACGGGATGGCAATGAGGGAGATTGCAGTGGTCCGGAAGTTCAACAGGAACGCGAACAGTACGATGGCAACCATGATGGCGCCGTCTCGCAATGCTTCGGCCACATTGCCGATGGACGCCTCGATGAAATCGGCCTGTCGGAACAGGACTTCGGGCGTGGACAGCCCTGCGGGCAGGCCCTGCTTCAGTTCCTTCAGTGCGTTTTCAATTTCCCGCGTCAGCTTGACCGTATCGGCGGCCGGCTGCTTCTGCACGCTTACGATAACCGCGGGCAGGCCGTTCATGCCGCCATCACCTCGCTTGAACGCTGGCGCATATCTGACGGAGGCCACTTGTTCCAGCAGAACCGGAGTACCGTTCCGGAAGGCGACGGCAAGGCCTTTCATATCCTCCACCCGGGTGGTCCGGCCAAGGTTGCGGATCAAGTATTCTCGACTGTGCAGGTCGATAAAGCCGCCGCTGGTGTTGGTCGCAAATCCCTGGAGGACCGTTGCTATCTGGTCGAGGGTGACATTGAACTGCGCCATTCGCGCCGTATCGGGTTCGACGCGAAGCTGGCGCACCTCGCCGCCAATCGGAATGACCTGGGAGACACCAGGAATCGACAGCAAGCGCGGGCGCAGGACGAAGTCGGCATACTCCCGTGCCTGCATCGGGCTTGCTTTTGAAACGTCGATTGGCAGGGCAATCAACATGATTTCGCCCATGATGGACGACACCGGCCCCATGATCGGGGTGATTCCGCCTGGCAGCTGCTCCTTCACCAAGGCAAGGCGCTCGGCCACAAGCTGGCGGTTGCGGTAGAGGTCCGTCCCCCAGTCAAACTCCGCGTACACAATAGAGAGTCCGACGCCGGATACCGAGCGAACCCGCGTCACGCCCGGCATGCCATTGAGTGACGTCTCAATCGGGAATGACACAAGCTGTTCGACCTCCTCCGGGGCCATGCCGCCTGCTTCCGTCATGACCGTGACCACCGGTTTATTCAAGTCCGGAAAGACATCCACAGGAGTACGGGAAGCCATCAGGGTGCCGTACACCACCAGGAGTAATGCGGCAACCAGCACGAATAACCGGTTACTCAGACTGAATCGAACAATCGAGTTAAACATTTGTTCGACCTCACCTGATCTGGTTGATTAGTGCCGCGCCAGAGCTCACAACACGGTTCTCGGCGGACAGCCCCTTCACCACAACAACGGTCTTTGCATCAAGCGGGCGCATTTCCACGGGCTGGGCGACGAAGCGCTCTGCGCCCGCCTTAATCCATACAACCGGTTCGTTTGAAGGATTGCGAACAACGGACTCGGCAGGCAACGCAATTCCCTTCACCTTCTCGGTCAGTTTCGCCACAACTGTCACCGGCTGGCCAACGGCCAGCGCCGCATCTTTAACGGAAGCACGAAAGTTAAGAGGTAATGCTCCCTCGCGAAGGCTTCGACCTCCGCCTAACAAGCTGAGGCCGACGCCAGGGATACCGGCAAGCGTGGCACTATCGATACGTCCAGCGAGTGCCGGGTCCGTCGTGAGTGCCTCAACCATCATCCGGCTGGGGTCGACGATTTCAAAAAGGACATCGCGTGCCTCGACAATCTGGCCTGCGAGGACGTTTGCGGCAGCAATGACTCCAGAGGCGGGCGACGTGATAGCCTCGTTGCCCCCAATACTGCTTGCAACTGCCTTTTCCCGCCCCGTCAGGCTTGTCAGCTCGGCTTTTGCCGCCTCGATTTCCTTTTGGGGAACGGTACCTTCAAGCGACTCGAGCCGCCTTACTCGTTGCTCAGCCAACTGACGGTTGGACCGAAGTTCGACGAGCTGGGCCTGCTGATTGCTGCGCTCGATGGCGCCCGCCACTGGTCGAACATGTACGAGAACCTGACCTTTCTCCACGCGCTCGCCAGCTACCGGCAGCCCCTTTGGTCCGGCCTCAACCCGGCCGGCAAACGGTGCTTGCACCCGGCCACCGGCATTGGGGTCGATGCTGATGCGGCCGTTCAGTTCGACGGTGCGCGGATGCTCGGCTTCGCCCGCCATGACGGTGCGAATTGCCATTCTCCGTTGTGCGAGTTTGGGCACATTCACGCTCCCGTCCGGCAAACGCGCCAATCCGGTTACGCTTGATGCCGCCGGGCCGTCCAAATGCTCGCCATTCGGCCCGTGGGCCCCTGGCCCCGCGATTGCTGCCGACGAGAGTGCGGAAACGATCAAACCAATGATTGAATATGAAATCTTGTCAAGCATGTTTATTTCCCCGTCGGATGTGTGGAACGGCGGCGCTTTGCGGCCAGGGCTATCAAAGCAAGCGCAGCAAGCAGTCCTGCGCCTGCCCATGCCAACGGAAACTGTGTGTTTGTTTCATGCTCGACGGCCGGTTGGACTTCAAGTGTGCCCTCCAGAAGGTCAGTTTCCTCCGCCGCCGACAGTGTGAAGACAAGTGCATGCTTGCCTGGCGCAGCCAGCGCTTTGATGAATCCCTCGTCGGCAATGACATAGTCACCACGCTCCGGCCGATACTTTCCCACCGACTTCAGGCCGTTCAACTCGACTTCGAGCTTGCCGTTCAAGACGGGCTCGTTCGTCTCGTATTTATCAATAAAGACAGATAGCTCTTTTCCCTGCAGTTGGCCCACCAGTTCAAAGGCCTCGGTAAACGTTTCGACACGCGGCTGTCCCGCACTTTGTGCTTGGGCGGCCGGCGTGCCGTCCTTGGAGTGGTCCTCGTCACCATGGGCATATGCAGTAGAAGTCAGGGCAAAGAAGAGCCAGATGATGTTCAGGATTTTCATGGTGAGATTCCTAATGCCTGATTCAGGCGAGCGTGTGCAAGACCAACGGCCACGCGCTGCTGGCGCTCCGCAACTTCGGCTTCGTGCACGGCGGTCCGGGCACGGAGCATCTCTGCAAGTCCTCGCTCGCCGACCCTGAACGCTTTTTCTATCAGGCGCGCATGTTCACGGGCCAATGCGGCGCGCGAGGACGCGGTTTCCAGTGTCTGTTGCGATGCCAGCACTTTTCGGCGCGCAAGGTCGACTTCATCCCGCAGTGATGCTTCTACCTGGGCATATTCCGCCGACGCTGTTGCGATCAGGGTTCGAGCAGCGGCTTCCAAAGGCCGGTTTCGGGCATTCGTCCCAATCGGAATCTCTACTGCAAACGTAATGCTTGAAGCGGCATCGACTGCAGCTCCGTCCCGTTCCCTTCGCATTGCCACGCCAACCGTCGGTGGCTCGCTGCGTGACTTGCTCACCACGTTCATTGACGCCTGCGCGTGCCGGACAGCTGTTTTCGCCGCGAGCAGCCTTGGATGCGGGTCTCGCATTTCGGCGCCGATTCGTTCTGGCTCGAGCTGCGGAACGTCGCTCAGGCCGGTCAACGTCGTGTAGTGCGTCAAGGCTTCCTGCAGCTTCACTTGGGCTTCAACGACGGCAGCCTTCCCGGCAAGCGCTTCTTGCTGCGCGAGCATTCCGTCTGTTCTTGCCAGGTCGCCTGCATTAACACGTCGCATGACCTCCTCAGTCATTGCTTCCAAATGTTCTTGGTGGGATTTCGCCTCGTCCAATGTTTCCCTGGCAGCCGCTACTGCCCAAAGCCGCTCCCGTACTTCGCCTGCCAGCGAAAGTCGTGCATTGGCTATCTGCGCCTCCAGGTCTTCGGTGCCTATGTCGGCCTGGGCGCGGCGGACAGCCTTTTGAGAGGGCAGCCAAATAGGTGTTGAAAGGGAAACCTCCGTTTCGCGCACCCCTTCGCGCTTCGTCCAACGGTCGGTTCTTTGGGAAAGGCCAACTGCAGGCGAACCCGCTATCCAGGACTGCGCGGCTTCTCTGCCCGCCGCTGCTTCGTCCCGTCGCGCTTCCAGTGTCCTGGCTTGCGGTGACCGTTGCCATGCAGCTTCCAGTACCGCCTTCAGGTCAGCCGGTCGGCTCTGCGCCAGCGCCGGCGCCGACGCTGCGCCCAGTGCAAGTGCTAGCGCAAAGCACAGATGATGCTTTGTTAATTCTTTACGCATATGTTCTCCATTCGGGATCCAGAAAAACTGGCCGAAGGCAAACGGACTAAGCGCGTACTAAGCGCGTACTAAGCGCGAAAACGCCCAGCGACGCTCAACGGGTAAAACTCGGAAAGTGCGGAATGCCCTCGGTGAATTAACCGAGGGATTTTGGGGGGCGCTGCAAGCGCTCGGGAATGGGATCCGGGATGAACTGACGGGCTTCGGGAACAGCTGCGCTGGACAACGCAATGGCCAGGGGCGGGCAAACCGTGCTCGGCAGCGCCGCGCACGAATGACCTGCAGAGTGTTCGGCGAAATGACTGCTGGAGTCGCTCGAATTATCGTAATGAACCGAACCATGGTGGTCATCATGGTGATGCGCGGCACCTGTCAGGTGGTCCACCTCATGGCTGATGTCAAATGCACTTGCGGACGAATACCAGCCGCCCTGCATAGCAAAACTATGCAGCGGCAGCAGCAACATCATCAAAATGCAAAAAAAACGTCGCATATAAATCGAACGAGAAACTTCCAATAGGTTACACCGAGAAGGGCCAGCACGCCAGCTTTGGGGGACAAGTCAAGGAGCGCCCGGATTCTTCTTGACCTTCCCCCCGTAGCAAGGTTTATTCTTTTCGGAAAAGCTGACCGACGCTTTCGTTGCAGCCACTTGCCCGGTAATGAACCGCATATTCAAAACACTGTTGATTCTGCTCGTCATTGCTTCTCTCCCATTGAGAGGGATGGCGGCTGGCGACATGTTTTGTGCGACCGGTCCTCACTCGCCGTCAGAAATGACTGCCGAGATGAAACATCATCAGGACCGTTCCCATCATCTTCAAGCCCATGATGAATTATCGGCAAGCGGCAGTGACCACTGCAGCAATAAAGGGCAGGCCGATGGACAAAGCCACCTGAAGGGCACTGGCTGCGGTACTTCGGCATGTTTTATCGGCGCTGTTGCGCCGCCGTCAAGTCTTCTCCGGGCAGAGCGTTTCGCCGGCTCTGAGGCAGTGACCTCTCGCCCTCCGATCGCGTTTACCGGCCATATCCCGGCCGGCTTGGAACGGCCTCCTCGGTACTTCCACGGTTAAAGCCAGCTTGTGCGGGATGCGTTCGCGCATCCCGGCAACCTAGCTCGACGCCCCAGCTTCACCCGTCACCGACATTCCCGCTATAGCCAGCGCATGGTCTGCCGGTGGTTCCATACCCCGGGTGGCGACTGCATTCGCAGCGAATCGCGCCCGAGTACCAATATGACCAGGAAGGACTTCTGATGACTCAAACGAATACCGTTGCCGCTGTGATTTCGCCTGTCGTAATCGCTTTCAGCTTTGCCTCGACCAATGCCCTTGCCGTCGCCGGGTCTCACGGCCAAGGCACGTCTCATAACGCTGCGCATGCCCCGGAAGCCGACATGTTCGGCAAGCCGGGAAATGCGAGGAAAGTTAGCCGCACGCTTCCTGTCGAGATGACTGATGACATGCGCTTTGGTCCGGCCGCCGTAAGCGTGAAGCAAGGAGAAACCATCCGCTTCGTTGTGACGAACAAGGGAAAGCTTTTGCATGAAATGGTGCTCGGCACGATGGACGAGTTAAAGGCTCACGGCAAGGCAATGTCCCAGCAGCGTCAACTTCGACACGATGACCCGTCATCCGCGCATGTAGAGCCAGGTCAAAAGGGTGACATTGTCTGGCAGTTCACGAAGGCGGGCGATTTCTACTTCGCATGCCTTATTCCCGGGCATTTTGAAGCCGGGATGTTTGGAAAAATCAAAGTGTTGAAAGGTTAAATCATGAAATCGCAACTTCTACTGAAAGCCGCAATGGCTGCGCTACTCACCGCCCCGGTACTTGCAAGTGCCGCCGCACCTGTTATCGACGTCTACAAGAGCGCGTACTGCGGTTGCTGCGGCGATTGGGTTAAGCATCTGGAAAGTAACGGCTTCACCGTGAGAACCCATAATGTCGCGAATCCTTCTGACTATCGTGAAAAGCACGGCATCCCCAATGATTTGGGGTCGTGCCACACCGGTGTGGTCGCGGGTTATGCCATTGAAGGGCACGTTCCCGCAGCCGATATCAAGCGCCTCCTTGCAGAAAGGCCCAACGCAAAGGGCCTTGCCGCTCCTGGCATGCCAATGGGCTCTCCAGGCATGGAAGGATCCCGAAAAGACTCGTACGACGTCTTGCTGGTTGACGGAAACCGCCGGACCCGTGTCTTCAGCCATCACGACTAAAGAGGGGAATCTAGATGAGAACGCTCGTCAGTCTCGCGGCCGCGGTTGCATTTGGACTTTCCTTTGTACTGCCGGCTGGTGCCCAGCATCATAACCACGACTCGCACCGTTCCAAGCCAAGCGGACCAGTCTCCGAGGGTGTTGTGCGGAAGGTCGACAAGGCTGCAAAGAAAGTCACCATCAAGCATGGCGACTTGAAGAACCTCGGGATGGGGCCAATGACAATGGCATTCAGTGTTTTGGACCCCACACAACTCGAACGGCTGGCGGTTAGCGACAAGGTGAACTTCGTCGCCGAGATGGTGGGCGGCAAGCTCACCGTGACGATGATAGAGGTAGTCAATTAAAGGCGAACCGAGGTGCGCTGCCATCCCGGCGCCCTCCCCTCGCCTCTTTTTGCAGACTAACCGTGGTTAGTGGCGAGTGCGAACAAAACCCCGCACTCGCACTCCTGCCGCTCGATGTCTCTTTAACCACTTTCACAACGGAAGAAGCATGAAAGCCGGCACTCCGGCATACTTTCCATCGTACGAGTTCATGGCGGCGCGCAAGTAAGACAGCCCCTCGTCACGGCCTTGCCTGCGCCTCGACCACGCTCCTGGAAGCAGACATCGTTGATTGCTAGTCCTGAGAAGGATGCTGCTTGTCCCGTTGCGGGACGCCCCACAGCGCATCCAGTTCCGGCAGGATGCGGGCGAGCGCGCCGCAGTCGCGCAGCACGCCGAACATGCGCGACGGTTTCGCTTCCATCAGCCCGCGCGACAATTCCTGCCACACGCGCTCCGGCACCAGCGCATCGACCTCGCCGTCTTCGACCATGCGGCGCATGAGCGCATTGGTCTCGGGTGCAACGCTGAAATCGGTGAAGCGCGCCGCAAAGCGCGCCACGCGCAGGATCCGCACCGGGTCTTCGATGAAGGCGTCGGACACGTGGCGGAACAGCCGCGCCTGCAAATCCTTCTGGCCGCCGAAAGGATCGACAATGCTGCCGTCCTCGGCCTGGGCCATCGCATTGATGGTGAGGTCGCGCCGCACCAGGTCCTGCTCCAGCGTCACGTCGGCCGCCGCATGGAACACGAACCCCTTGTAGCCGGGCGCGGTCTTGCGTTCGGTGCGCGCGAGCGCGTATTCCTCCTGGGTGTCGGGGTGCAGGAATACCGGGAAGTCCTTGCCGACGGCGCGAAAGCCGAGCGCCGCCATCTGCTCGGGCGTGGCGCCGACGACCACGTGGTCGCGGTCCTGCACCGGCAAGCCGAGCATCGCATCGCGCACCGCGCCGCCGACGACATAGGTCTTCATCGCATTCCCGCCATTTCAGTCCGGATAGACGTCGTACTTTTCCAGCCGCTCGGTTTCCTTCAGCGCCTCGTCGATCCACTGCGCCACCGCCGGATGCGCGACCACGCGGTCCACATAAGCCTGCAGCACCGGCGGCAGCCACACGCCGTAGGTACGGAAGCGCATCACCACCGGCGCGTAATAGGCATCGGCGATCGAAAAATCACCGAACAGGAAGGTACGCGTTCCCGGCCCCGACAGGCAGTCTTCCCAGATCTCGCACACGCGCGCGATGTCTGCCTGCGACTCCGGTGTGCGCCCCTTGCCGGGGAAACTGGCGCGGATGTTCATCCACATCGCCGAGCGCAAGCCGGTGAAGCCGGAATGCATCTCCGCGCAGATCGAGCGCGCGTGCGCGCGGGCGACCACGTCATGCGGCCACAATCCCTTGTCGGGGAACTGCTCGGCCAGGTATTCGCAGATCGCCAGCGAATCCCAGACCCTGGTTTCGCCGGCGACCAGCACCGGCACGCGCCCGGCCGACGAATGCCGCGCGATCAGGGACGACGTCTCGGGACGGCCCAGAGCAATGCGCACTTCCTCGAACGGAATGCCGAACGCTTTCATCGCCACCCAGGGGCGCATCGACCAGGATGAATAATTCTTGTTGCCGATGACGAGCTTGTAACCGGCGCGGCCGGCGGCGTCGAGGGTTTGCTCCAGGGTCGGGTCGAGTTCGGTGCTTTGCATGCTTCCAGTCCTGTGAAGATTGAGTGGCCTTCGCACGGCAGCGCCGCGCGGTCTTCGAGGATAAAGCTTTTGCGCCGGTTTGCAAACCGGCATGCGGGGCCGGAGCGTTCACTGCGCCGCCTGGCCCCGCCGGGGCGTGCGCCCGCTCAGATAGCCTGGCGCGACCGCTTCCAATGCGGTCCAGCGTATCCCGAGTTCGTCGGCCGATGCGTCCTGCCGGATATTGTCCACCTTCATCGAATCGAGGTTGTCACGGCTCATCAACGTCTCGCCCGGCAAGTGCTCCATCACGAAGGCCTGCATGCGCGCGAGCGCGCCGGGCAGCCCGATCACCGGGCGCCGGTGGCCGGCATAGCTGCCGGCCAGCGCGACCAGTTCGCGCAGCGTGTAGACCTGCGGCCCGGCCAGCTCGTACACCTTGCCGACCGTGCGCCTGTCGCGCAGCGCGGTGACGAAGGCCTGCGCGACATCTTCCACATACACCGGCTGGAATTTCGCGTCGGCGCCGGCCAGCAGCATCACGGGCAGCACCCTTTGCAGGGATGCGAACAGGTTGAGGAAACGGTCGTTGTCGCCGAACACCACTGACGGCCGGAATACGGTCACCCCGACTTCCGGTCTGGAAAAAGCCGCCGCTTCGCCATCCGCCTTGGAGCGCTGGTACATCGAGGGACCATTGCGGTCGGCGCCGAGCGCGCTCATGTGCAGGAAGCGCGGCACGCGGTGCCGGGCGCAGGCATTGGCGATGCGCCGCGGCAGCGCCACGTGCGCGCGTGCGAAATCGGGACCGTAGGGCTGTCCCTGTTTCCCGTGGAGAATGCCGACCAGGTTGATGACGGCATCGCGGCCCTGGACCAGCCGGTCCAGCACCGCATCGTCATGCACATCCGCCTGCACCACCTGCTCGACGTTCGGAAGCAGCCTCAGATGCGCCGCGCGGGATGCGCTGCGGGTAGGCACGGCGATGCGGTACTCCGCATCCGCCAGCCTGGCGACAAGGTGGGAACCGATGAAGCCGGAACCGCCGATGACGAGGACAGTACGGGTTACCATGCCAGCACTCCTTTTCAGCTTATGTCGCCATGATACGACCATCAGGCCCCGCCGTCGCCCTGCCGCGACGCTTACCTCAAGGCAGCAGCAACCTGAACACGCCGCTGCGGTCCGGCACCGCGAAGGCGTTGGCGGCGGCCCGGACAATGCCTTCGGCGCGCGCAAGAGCAGCGGCTGCTCGCCCGCCTGCGCTTCGGAAGGCGCCGGCGCGCCGCAAGCTGTAAACAATCCGGACATTTTCCAGCCGCGCAAACGACAAAGCCACGTCCGTGGACGTGGCTTTGACTCTGTTGCATCTTAGGCCCGCATCCAGGCCGTAAGGCTCAGGGCAGCTCGCTCGGAACGAATCCTTTCGGCGCCACCATGCCGAGCCGGCTTTTCAGCGACTGCGGCTTGTTCTCGAACAGCGCCGCATAATACGTCGCGTTCGACAGCACCTTCTTCACGTAATCCCGCGTCTCGGTAAACGGGATCGACTCCGCGAAGATCGCGCCCTCCACCGCCCGCGAGAGCGTCGAGCGCCAGGCGCGCGGCCTGCCGGGGCCGGCATTGTAGGCCGCGGTCGCCATTGCCTGCGATCCTTCGAGGTCGTGGAGCACCATGTTCAGGTAGTTGGTGCCGAGCGTGATGTTGGTGCCGAGATCGTTCATCTGCTGCTGCGAGTAGCCGCTCAGCCCGATCTTGCGCGCGACGAACTGCGCGGTGGCCGGCATGACCTGCATCAGGCCGGAGGCGCCGACGTGCGAGCGGGCGTTCAGGATGAAGCGCGACTCCTGGCGGATCAGGCCGTACACCCAGGCCATGTCCAGCCCCAGCTTTTCGGTTGCGGCCGCCATCACGTCGCGGAACGGCGTCGGGAAGCGCTGCGTGAAGTCGACTTCGGTCTTGGTGCGGTCCGAAGTATTGACCATCCGGTCCAGCACATTCTTCTGGCGCGCATACTCGGCCGCCGCCAGGTGCTGGCGCTCGTTCATCTTGCGCAGCTCCCAGTTCCACTCGCGGTAGCCCTCGAACCGCATGTTCAGGTCGAAGAACTTCAGCGCGCGGCGAAAGCCCGCGTTGTCCGCCATCGGCGCCAGTTCTTCCGGCGTCACCGGCTCCGCGCGCTGCGGAATGCTGATCTTTTTGCCTAGTTCCTCCAGCGCAAGCTGGCCGTAGAAGTTGGTCTGGTCGGTGATCGACGAGAACAGCTTGCGCGCGGTTTCCTGGTCGCCTTCGGCCAGATGCGCGCGCCCCAGCCAATAGATCCAGGCGGGATCGTTGCGCAGCGACGCCGGCATGGCTTCGATGGTCGATTTCACCAGCTTCCACTCGCCGGCGCGCAATGCGGTGCGCGCTTTCCATTGATATGCGTCGTTGGACAGCGGCGCGCCGTTGGTGCGATGCCAGTACACGATCGCATCCGGGGCCAGCTTCATCGATGTCTGCAGCGCGATCTGCGCCCACGCATGCTCGCGCTCGCGCTCGTTCAGGCGCTCGGCGCCGGCAACCAGCGCATCGACCGCACGCGACGGATTGTTCTTCGCGCTGCGTCCGAGCGCGACGATGAACACTTCATGCGAGGCGCGGTTGCCGCCCGGCCCGCGCGCCAGCACCGCGTCCGGCTTGTCCAGCGCCTGCATCAGTGTCGTCTCGCTGGCCTCGGTGACCGGCGCCAGCCGCTTGATGGTGCCGGCGAAGCCGGAGTCGGCGATCAGCCGCACCTGGGCCCAGACGTCATCCAGCGTGAACTGGTTGGCCTGCACCAGGGTGGTGATCAGCGCCGGGCAGGCTTCGCCGTAATTCTGCGGATTGACCAGCACGCCGCGCGCGTCGTCGGCGACATTCTGGCCCTTCAGTGCCTTCGACATCAGCGCATAGCACTTGACCTGGGTATCGTCGTTGAGCACGAACTGCGGGTACTGCTCGTCGAACAGCATCCAGTTGCGGGCGCGGCCGAGTTCGAGCAGCCAGTCGTTGCGCAGGCGGTCGGCGATCGCGCTGCCTTCGTAGCGGCTGAGGAAGTCGCGGATTTCCTGCTCCGGCGCGCTGATGATGCGCGGGCGCAGCCGGAAATAGTCGACGTAGGACGGCATGGCATAGTTGCCAAGGCGTCCGGCGAGTTCCGCGGCGCGCGCGGCATCGCCGTTGCGCGACGCGTCGCGCAACGCCAGGAAAATATCATCCTCGCTGGCAAAGGTGGCAACAGGTTTTTTCGCCTGCGCCGCCGGGACAAGCAGAACTGCCGATGCCGCGGCAAGCGCAAAACCGGCAATCCGTTTATTTGAAAACATGGGTAACGCCTCAGAACGATTTACTCTTGTAGGATAGCATGTGGTTCCGAGAATTTCGTCCCGTCATCATGCCGAAAACAACTGCACAAAAAGCCGCCCTGCGGCGCGAGCTGCTTGCGGACAGACAGGCGATCCCGCCTGAAGTTCGCGCGGCAATGGACGCCGCCATCGGCGAGCGCGTCGCCGCGTGGTGGGAGACGCAACGGCCGGCGATGCTGGGCGTGTACTGGCCGATCCGCGGCGAACCGGACCTGCGCGCCGCCTACGAGGCGTTGTGCGCCCGCGGTGCGCGGCTGGCTCTGCCGGTCGTGGTCGGCAAGGACGCGCCGTTGTCGTTCATCGAATGGAAGCCGGGCGACGCAATGACGAAGGACGGCTTCGGCGTCGCGATCCCGGTGACGGGCGCGACGGTGCAGCCGGCCGCGCTGCTGATTCCCTGCGTCGGCTTCAATGCGCAGCGCTACCGCCTGGGCTACGGCGGGGGATTCTATGACCGCACGCTGGCCGCGGCGAAGCGGCCGCTGGCGATCGGCATCGCCTACGAATGCGCGCGCACCGAATTTCCGTCAGACGTGCACGACGTCGCTCTGGACGCGATCATCACCGAGGCGATGACGAACTGACAGGCAAAAAAAAGCGCGGCCGCAGATGCGGTCGCGCTCGGCCCTGCAGTCCTGCAGACGGACGCCTCAGCGGTTCGACAAATCGAGCCGTTTCCACAGCGCGGTCGTGGCCGCCGCCTGGTTCAGCGTATAGAAATGCATGCCCGGCGCGCCGCCGGCCAGCAGGCGTTCGCACAGTCCCGTCACCACATCCATGCCGAAGGCCTTGATCGACTCGGCGTCGTCGCCGAAACTGGCCAGCTTCAGCCGCACCCAGCGCGGGATCTCGGCGCCGCACATGTCGGAAAACCGCATCAGTTGCGTGTAATTCGTGATCGGCATGATGCCGGCCACGATAGGCACGTCCACGCCGGCCTTGCGCGCGTCGTCGACAAAGCGGAAGTAGGCGTCGGCGTTGTAGAAATACTGCGTGATCGCCGCGTTCGCGCCGGCCTTCACCTTGCGCGCGAAATTCTGCAGGTCGTCCTGCGGCGATTTCGCCTGCGGATGCACCTCCGGATAGGCGGCAACCTCGATCTGGAACCAGTCGCCGGTCTCGGCGCGGATGAACTCCACCAGTTCGTTCGCGTGGCGGAACTCGCCGGATGCGCCATAGCCGCTCGGCAGGTCGCCGCGCAGCGCGACGATGCGCCGGATGCCGCTGGCCTTGTATTCGCCGAGGATTGCGCGCACGCTCTCGCGCGTGCCGCCGATGCAGGACAGGTGGGGCGCGGCCTCATGGCCTTCGCGCTGGATCTCGAGCACGGTTTCCAGGGTGCCCTTTTGCGTGGTGCCGCCGGCGCCGAAGGTCACGGAAAAATACTTCGGCTTCAGCTCAGCCAGTTTCGCGCGCGTGGCGCGCAGCTTTTCCACACCCTCGGGTGTCTTGGGCGGGAAAAACTCGATGCTGAAATTTTTCTGCGTCATGATTATTTGAGTATCAAAGCGGACAACGCCCAGGAAATAAGGCTGTAGAGCAGCGCCGCCAGCAGTGCCGTGCCGAAGCCGGCGACATAGAAGCCGCCGACGAAATTGGCGACCAGCCAGAACATCACGCCGTTGATCACGAAGATGAACAGCCCCAGCGTCAGCACCGTCACCGGCAGCGTCAGCAGGACCAGGATCGGCCGGATCAGCACGTTGACCAGGCCGAGCGCCAGCGCCGCGAGCAGCGCTGTGCCGAAACCCTCGACATAGACCGTCTTCATCAGCCAGGGCAGCGCAAACAGCGCGGCCGCGTTGATCAGCCAGGTGACAAGCAGGCGCATGTTTTCCTCCGCTCGACGAATGCACCAGGCGCCCCGCGGGGGCGCCTGGTGCTGCCGCAAACCGTACTTCACATGGTGCCCTCCCCTTCCCCAGGGAGGGCGCGCGTCTTAGTAACGGTAGTGGTCAGCCTTGTACGGGCCTTCCTTCTTCACGCCGATGTACGCAGCCTGCTCGTCCGTCAGCTGGGTGAGCTGCGCGTTCAGCTTCTTCAGCTGCAGGCGCGCGACCTTCTCGTCCAAGTGCTTGGGCAGGGTGTACACGCCGACCGGATAGGCGGCGGTGTTCGTGAACAGTTCGATCTGCGCAATGGTCTGGTTAGCGAAGGACGAGCTCATCACATAAGACGGATGGCCGGTACCGCAGCCGAGGTTGACCAGGCGGCCTTCGGCCAGCAGGATGATGCGCTTGCCGTCCGGGAAAATGATGTGGTCGACTTGCGGCTTGATGTTCTCCCAGGTGTACTGGCGCAGCGCGGCAACTTCGATCTCGTTGTCGAAGTGGCCGATGTTGCAGACAATCGCCTGGTCCTTCATCTTCTTCATGTGCTCATGCGTGATCACATGGTAGTTGCCGGTCGCGGTCACGAAAATGTCGCCGTGCTCGCTCGCATAGTCCATGGTCACGACGCGGTAGCCCTCCATTGCCGCCTGCAGCGCGCAGATCGGATCGATTTCGGTGACCCACACCTGGGCAGAGAGCGCTCGCAGCGCCTGCGCTGAACCCTTGCCCACGTCGCCGTAGCCGCACACCACCGCAATCTTGCCCGCCACCATTACGTCGGTCGCGCGCTTGATGCCGTCGACCAGCGATTCGCGGCAGCCGTACAGGTTGTCGAACTTGGACTTGGTGACCGAGTCGTTGACGTTGATTGCCGGGAAGGCCAGCTTGCCTTCCTTGTGCATCTGGTAAAGGCGGTGCACGCCGGTGGTGGTCTCTTCGGTCACACCCTTGATCTGCGCCAGGCGGGTGGAGTACCAGTTCGGGGACTCGGCCAGCTTCTTCTTGATGGAATTGAACAGGCACACGGCTTCGTCCGAATCCGGATTGGCCAGCACGCCCGGATCCTTCTCGGCACGGGTGCCAAGATGCAGCAGCAGTGTGGCATCGCCGCCGTCGTCGAGGATCATGTTGGAATAGCCGCCGTCCGGCCATTCGAAGATGCGGTGGGTGAAGTCCCAGTACTCATCCAGCGACTCGCCCTTGAATGCGAACACCGGCGTGCCGTTGGCGGCGATGGCCGCGGCGGCATGATCCTGGGTGGAGTAGATATTGCAGGATGCCCAGCGTACCTGCGCGCCCAGCGCTTCCAGCGTCTGGATCAGCACGGCGGTCTGGATGGTCATGTGCAGGGAGCCGGTGATGCGCGCGCCCTTGAGCGGCTGCGCGGCGGCGAATTCCTCGCGGATCGCCATCAGGCCGGGCATTTCGGTTTCGGCGATCTTGATCTCCTTGCGGCCCCAATCGGCCAGGCTGAGATCGGCGACAAAGAAATCCTGCTGGGAAGTTGACTTCGAGATAACGGCGCTCATCACGCCCTCCTTTCCTGGAAACATAGAAAAAAAGTAACGTGAGCGCCGTTGCGAAAAGAAATCCAAGCCTGACGCGGCCATGAAAACCGCGCTGCAACGCTCCTTGGAACCGAGAATTATACCTTAGTCAGCCCGGAGTGATCTGCCAAATCTCAATGCGCGGCCAGCGCCTTGTTCGACGCCCGCTGAATCTGCGCGGGCTGCCCGTCCGGCGTCATGCTGCGCGCGATCCATGCCAGCATGTCCTGCCAGATGCGGCGCACCTCGTCCGGCGACGGCATGGAGCGCGCATTGGGCAGCTCGATGGTAATTACCGGGACATTCTTGTGCATGCCGCCGTAATTGCCGAGCGACCCCGGATACACGCCGACGCGGCTGAAGTACAGCCGGCCGAAGCGGCGCGGCGCCTTCTTCGCCGGTCCGTCGAAATCAAGCACGCCGAACGGCGCGTGCACCGAAATGATCACATGCGGCTTGAAGCGCTCCATCTCTTCATTCAGCCAGCGGCTTTCCGGCTCGGACAGCGGCGACTGGCCCGGGAAGCGGCGCGGGTCGCTGCCGGTGGTCTTCATCCAGTAGCGCTTCGCATCCTGCTCCCAGCCGGGCGTGGGGAAATTGCGGTTCAGGTCGACGCCGTTGGCATTGACGCGCTGCGGCTTGGGTGCGAGCAGGCCGTCCGGATTGACGACCGGAGCCACGTGCCAGCTGAATTCGCGCGCCTCGGGCGACTGCATCCACTGCATCCACTGGAACACGATCGCGCCCGCGGTCAGTTCATCGCCGTGAATGCCGCCCAACAGCAGCACGCGCACCGGCTCACCCTGCTTGCCGCCGCGGGCAGCGGGGATGGAACGCATCAGAATGGGAAAACCGTTGCGCGAGAGCGCGCCGGTGGTGGACAGCGCGGCGCGCTGGCACTGGGCGGCCGACACGCCGGGAAGGCGTGTGGTCAGGCGCCGGCACCAGTCGGCATGCTGCGCCGGGGTTGCCGGCGCGGCGAAAGCCGGGATGCTTGCCGCAACGGCAAGCAATGCAGTGACATGGCGGAGTATTTGCACAATCGATTCATCCTGTCAGTTCAGCCACTGCATCACCAACGCACGCAGGGAATTACAGACCGGCAGCCGCCTTCAGCGCCGCTGCCTTGTCGGTGCGCTCCCAGCTGAATTCCGGCTCCTCGCGGCCGAAGTGGCCGTAGGAGGCGGTCTTCGCGTACACCGGGCGCAGCAGGTCGAGCATCTGTACGATACCCTTCGGACGCAGGTCGAACAACTCCTGCACCAGCATCGCCAGCTTGTCGTCGCTGATCTTGCCGGTGCCGAAGGTGGTGACCATCACCGAGGTCGGCTTGGCGATGCCGATCGCATACGAGACCTGGATCTGGCAGCGCTTGGCCAGGCCGGCGGCGACGATGTTCTTCGCCACGTAGCGGCCGGCATAGGCGGCGGAACGGTCGACCTTGGACGGATCCTTGCCGGAGAAGGCGCCGCCGCCGTGCGGCGCAGCGCCGCCATAGGTGTCGACGATGATCTTGCGGCCGGTCAGGCCGCAGTCGCCCTGCGGGCCGCCGATCACGAAGCGTCCGGTCGGATTGACCAGGTAGCGGGTATTCTTCAGCCACGCGGCCGGCACCACCGGCTTGATGATTTCCTCGATCGCGGCTTCCTCGATCGCCTTGTGTTCCATGTCGGGGCTGTGTTGCGTGGACAACACAACGGTGTCGATCGCAACCGGCACGCCGTCCACATAGCGCAGCGTGACCTGGGACTTCGCGTCCGGGCGCAGCCACGGCAGGCGGCCGTCCTTGCGCAGCTGCGACTGGCGCTCGACGATGCGGTGCGCATAGTAGATCGCGGCCGGCATCAGTTCCGGCGTTTCGTCGCAGGCGTAACCGAACATCAGGCCCTGGTCGCCCGCGCCCTGGTCGAGGTCGAGGCCGCGGCCTTCGTCGACGCCCTGCGCGATGTCCGGGGACTGCTTGTCATAGGCGACCAGCACCGAGCAGCTCTTGTAGTCGATGCCGTAGTCGGCATTGTCGTAGCCGATGCGCTTGATGGTGTCGCGTGCGACATGGATATAGTCGACATTGGCGGTCGTCGTGATTTCGCCGGCGAGCACCACCAGGCCGGTGTTGCACAGGGTTTCGGCGGCGACGCGCGCCTTCGGGTCCTGCGCCAGGATGGCGTCGAGAATCGAATCGGAAATCTGGTCGGCGACTTTGTCGGGGTGACCCTCGGAAACAGATTCCGAAGTAAAGAGATATTCATTTGCCATCGCGGGCTCCTGTTGTTGAATTGTTGGACCATGTCGCGGCCAATTCCAGTGAGCCTGCGACGCTTTAGCGAAATTTGTAGGCCGCCTCGCAAGTTGTCTGTTAACTCGGCGGCTGATTCAAGGTACGAATATGATATTTTACGCCTCTCCAAAAGTTTCTCAACATTTCAACAGTTTTTGATGCTCGTCAGACTTTTTCACCTGTTGTCCGGATTGCCGCTCCCCGTCCTGCACGGTTTGGGCGCTGCGCTGGGCTGGGTGGTCTATCTTGCGTCGCCGTCCTACCGCCGCCGCCTGAAGGACAACATTACCCGCGCGGGCTATGCCGGCTCGCTCAACGCAGCGGTGGCCGAGGCCGGCCGCAACATCCTCGAACTGCCGTTCGTCTGGTGCGCCGAGTCGGAACGGGTGCTCAGGACCGCGCACGTCGAAAACTGGGACGCGGTGCAGGCCGCGCTGGATGCGAAGCGCGGACTGATCTTCCTGACGCCGCACCTTGGCTGCTTCGAGATCCTTGCACAAAAGGTATCGACCATCACGCCGCTGACCGTCATGTACCGTCCGCCGAAAAAGCAGGCGCTCAAGCCGCTGGTGGAAGGCGCCCGCGCGCGCAACACCCTCGGCCTGGCGCCCGCCACGCTGTCCGGCGTGCGCACGCTGCTGAAGAAACTCAGGCAGGGCGAGCCGATCGGGATCCTGCCCGACCAGGTGCCGCAGGAAGGCGAAGGCGTGTGGGCCGACTTCTTCGGCAAGCCCGCTTATACGATGACGCTGCCCGCCAAGCTGCACCAGATGACCGGCGCGCCGATCGTGCTGGCCTACGGCGAGCGGCTGCCGCACGGCCGCGGCTACGCGCTGCGCTTCGTGCCTTTCGAAGGCAGCCTGGAAGGCACGCCGGAGCAGCAGGCGCGCGCGATCAATGCCGCGATGGAAGAACTGATCAGCCGCTGTCCCGCACAGTACTTCTGGAGCTACAACCGTTACAAGAAACCGGACGACGTGGAAGCGCCGCCGGAATCGGCCGCATCCGCACAGGAAGGGAGCCGATGAGACTGCTGCTGGGGATGATGTGGCTGCTGCACTGGCTGCCGCTGCCGGTGCTCGCGCGCATCGGCGAAGCGGTCGGCGCACTGCTCTTCCTCACCGTGCGCACGCGCCGGCATATCGCGCTGACCAACCTGCGCCTGTGCCTGCCGCAGCTGCCGGAAGCGGAACGCACCGCCATTGCGCGCAGACACTTCCAGGCGTATGCGCGCAGCGTGCTCGAACGCGGCATCCTGTGGTGGGCGCCGGAGGCGCGCCTGCGCCGCCTGATCCGGGTCGAACCGCGCGTGCCGCTGGACGCAATCGAAGCCGGACCGACCATCCTGCTCTGCCCGCATTTCGTGTCGCTCGACGTGGCCGGCGTGGCAGTGATGCTGGAGACCGCGCTCTGCTCGATCTATACGCGGCAGCAGAACGCCGTGTTCGACGAAGCGCTGCGCAAAGGCCGTTCGCGCTTCCGCCCGGTGCGGCTGTTTTCGCGTGGCGAAGGCGTCAAGCCCATCATCCGCGCGATGCGCGAAGGGCTGCCCTTTTTCATGCTGCCGGACATGGATTTCGGGGAAAAGGATGCGGAATTCGTTTCCTTCTTCGGGGTGCCGGCGGCCACGCTGACCGCGCCGGCCCGCATTGCCGCCGCCACCGGCGCGAAAGTGATTCCGGTGATCGCAACCTACCTGCCGGGATACCGGGGCTGGAAGGTCACCTTTCATCCGGCCTGGGAAGACTATCCGGGCGGCGACATCGTGGCCGCCACCCGCCGCATGAACGCCTTCATCGAGGAACGCGTGCTGGAAGCGCCATCCGAATATTTCTGGGCGCACAAGCGCTTCAAGACCCGGCCGCCGGGCACGCCGGGCATCTACGCGCGCCGCTGAGCTCACCAGTATAATTTCCGCATGAAACTCAAATTCACGAAAATGCACGGCGCCGGCAACGACTTCGTCGTGATCGATGCCATCCATCAGCACATCGACTTCAGCCCGGAGCAATGGAAGAAGCTGGCCGACCGCCGCTTCGGCGTGGGCGCCGACCAGATGCTGGTGGTCGAGAAGCCACGCCTGCCCGGCGTGGATTTCCGTTACCGCATCTTCAATGCCGACGGCGGCGAAGTGGAACAATGCGGCAACGGCGCGCGCGCCTTCGTGAAGTTCGTGACCGACAAGAAACTCACCGACAAGCAGGCAATCAAGGTGGAAACCATGGCCGGCGTGATCGAACCGCGGCTCGAAGCCGACGGCCGCATCACGGTCGACATGGGCGCGCCGGTGCTCGACCCGGCGCGCGTGCCGTTCGACGCCGGCGGCCTGACGGGACGCCAGGAAGGGACCGATACGCTGTGGCCGCTCGACATCAATGGCAGGACGACCTGGTTCTCGGTGGTGTCAATGGGCAATCCGCATGCGGTGCAGGTGGTCGACGCGGCGCAGGACGCCGCCGTGCACCTCGACGGCCCGGTGATCGAAAACCACGCGCGCTTTCCGAAGCGCGTCAACGCCGGCTTCATGCAAGTCGTCGACCGTCATGCGATCAAGCTGCGCGTGTACGAGCGCGGCGCCGGCGAAACGCTGGCATGCGGCACCGGCGCCTGCGCGGCGGTCGTCGCCGGCATCCGGCGCGGACTGCTCGATTCGCCGGTCAAGGTGAGCACCCGTGGCGGCGAACTGTCGATCGCGTGGGGCGGCGAAGGCGCACCGGTAATGCTGACCGGCCCGGCGGTCAGCGTCTTCGAAGGCGAAATCGACATCTGAGCAGCCTGCCCGCAATTTCTTTTCGGTAGCATCGAGCGGCGCCTGTGGGAAAAATGCCACAGCCTGCGCCGGCGGAACGCGATTCCCGCGCGGCGCCCGCACGCTATCCCTTCCTTCCCTTACCAGAACCGGTTTTGCGGCCTATGCTTTGATTGTCAGGCCGATCAGTCTGGATGGGAGTGATGGCGATGAACCGCTCAGTACTTGTCCTCGCAACAACCGGCGTCCTCGGTGCCCTGTCCGGCAATGCTCATGCGCAGACATCCCTCACCCTGTACGGCATCGTCGATGCCGGCGTCGTCTACGAACGCGGGGCAGCCGCCGGCAATGTGACGAAACTGACGGGCGGCACGCAATCCGGCTCCCGGCTCGGCTTCAAGGGGATCGAGGATCTTGGCGGCGGCCTGTCGGCGAAATTCGCGCTCGAGGCCGGCTTCAACGAGGATACCGGAACGCTGGGACAGGGCGGCCGCCTGTTCGGACGCCAGGCCTGGGCCGGTTTGGGCGGACGCTGGGGCGACCTCACTTTCGGCCGCCAGCACACGCCGCATTTCCTGCTGCTCGACCAGGTCGATCCCTTCGGCACCGGCCTGGCGGGCGCCTCCACCAACCTGATGGCCACCGTGACGCGCACCGACAACACCATCAAGTACAGCTCGCCGGCGTGGAGCGGATTGAGCGGCGAACTGGCGTATGGGCTGGGCGAAGTGCCCGGCGACACCACTGCCAATCGCCAGCTCGGCGCATCGATCGGCTATGCCGGCGGGCCCCTGGTGCTGAAAGTGGCGCACCAGCGGGTGGAAAACGCGATCGGCACCGACAGCACGCGAAACACCCTGGTCGGCGGCCGCTTCGACTTCGGCATGGCCGCGGCAAGCCTCGGCGTCGGCCTGAACCGCGGCACCGGCGCGGCGGAAAGCCGCGACTACATGCTCGGCGTGACGGTGCCGGTCGGCGCCGGCGCTCTTCTCGCTTCCTGGATCCGCAAGGATGACCGCAGCGCCTTCAATGCGGACGCCGACCAGTGGGCCGTCGGCTACACCTACGCGCTGTCGCGCCGCACCAACCTGTACACGTCATTCGCGCGCATCAACAATGATCCGGGCGCGGCCTATACGGTGGGCAATGCGAGCGAGGCGGGCACCGGCAACCGCGCGTTCAACTTCGGCATCCGCCACAAGTTCTGAAAACCGCTGGCCGGTCTGCCAATACCTGCGCCGCGCGGGAGACGCGGTTTGCATCTTGTCACGCGATCCTGGCGGCAACTTTCGTCCTTTGTCGGGTAAAATCACGGCTTGGCCAGCCTTTCCAACCCGCGCATATGACCTACCAACTGGATTCCAACGCCGTTGCCGATTTTCTTTCGGACAATCCGCATTTCTTCGAAGAGCACAGCGAACTGCTAGCGCGCATCAAGCTGGCCAGCCCGGTCGCCGGCCGCGCGGTATCGCTGCAGGAACGCCAGATGGAAGTGCTGCGCGAAAAGATCAAGTCGCACGAGCTGCGCCTGGCCGAACTGCTGCGCATCGCGCAGGAAAACGATGCGATCACGCAGAAATTCCTGATGTGGACCCGCGCCCTGCTGCTGTCGCGCAACGACGTCGACATGCCGCACACGCTGATCGACGGTCTGCAGACGATCTTCTCGGTGCCGCATGCCACCGTGCGCCTGTGGGGTGTCGCCGAAGACTATGCGCACACCTGGTTCGCGGCCGAGGTGTCGGACGACGCGAAGCTGTTCTGCAACGGCCTGACTGCTCCCTATTGCGGCCCCAACCAGGACTTCGAAGCCGCATCCTGGCTCGACCGCGCCGAACCGGTGCAGTCGATCGCGATGCTTCCGCTGCGCGCCGGCGAAGCGCCGGAAGCCTTCGGGCTGCTGGTGCTCGGCTCATCCGACCCGCAGCGCTTCTCCGCCGACATGGCGACCGACTTCCTGTCGAAGATCGGCGAGACCGCCAGCGCGGCGATGACCTGCCTGCTTGACTGAATCGGGTGTGAGCGCCGACGCCAACCGCCAGCTGGTTCATCGCTATCTCGATAGCCTGGAAACGCAGCGCAAGCTGTCGCCGCACACCGTCAACAACTACCGGCGCGACCTCGACGCGCTGCTGGCGTTTGCCGACGCGCTCCCCGGCGCCCCGGCGCTGGCCGCCGTCACCCACTACCATATCCGCAAGCTGGCGGCGCAGTCGCATGCGCAGGGGCTGAACCCGCGCTCGATTGCGCGCAGGCTGTCTGCCTGGCGCGGCTTTTTCGAATGGCTCGCCGAAAGCGAGGCGATGCCCGCCAACCCGGTCGCCGGCGTCAAGGCGCCCAAGCGCGACAAGCCGCTGCCGAAAGCGCTGTCGGCGGACGACGCTGTCAGCGTCGTATCGCAGGCCGCGCCCGGGCGTGACACTCGGTCGGCCACCCAGCTCTGCAACCGCGCGATGTTCGAGCTGCTCTACTCCAGCGGCCTGCGGGTGTCGGAACTGGCATCGCTCGACGCGGGCTATGTGAAGGAAGGCGCTTATGAATCGTCGGGCTGGGTCAGCTTCGACGACGGCGAAGTCGAAGTCACCGGCAAGGGCAGCAAGCGGCGCCGGGTACCGGTCGGCGGTCCGGCGATGCAAGCCCTTGCCGACTGGCTCGCGGTGCGCGGCACGCTGGTGAAGCTCGATCCGCACCCGCTGTTCCTCACCGAACGCGGCACCCGGATGTCGCCGCGCGTGGTGCAGCTGCGCCTGAAAGCGCATGCCCAGGCACTCGGCATTCCGGCCAAGGTGCATCCGCACGTGCTGCGCCACTCGTTCGCCTCGCATGTGCTGCAGTCCTCGGGCGACCTGCGCGCGGTGCAGGAAATGCTCGGCCACGCGTCGATCGCCGCCACCCAGGTCTATACCTCCCTCGATTTCCAGCGGCTGGCGCAGGTGTATGACGCGGCGCATCCGCGGGCAAAAAAAACCGGCGGCAAATAGCGCGCCCGCCACCGCCTCAGGAATCCTCGCGCTCCGTCACGCCTTTGCTGTGCGGCTTTCGCCGTACAAGGCGTCCGAGCGAAGGCAATATCGACGGATGCCAGACGTCATTGTCATCAACGTAGCCGAAATACAGGGCGAAGCCCATCGAGGCGAGCGCGGCTACCAGAGACATCAGCACATCGAGCAGCACCGCGAGCACATGATCGCGCGCGTTGTACCAGTCGGCGAAGAGCGACGGCCAGCGCTCCGATAGCTGCCAGGGTTCGCCGCGCAAAATATCCGCCGCCAGCAGGCCGAGCACCAGCAGGCCGTAGGCAAACAGGAGGTTCGCCGCGATGCTCCACTTCCAGTACGCCTTTTCGCGCGGGTCGGTCGCGCAGCGCAGGCGGACGAGCTTTGATACGATCGTGCCGATGATGAAACACAGGCCCAGCGGTACCATCAACAGCGACAGAATCATAGAACTCTCGACAAGCGCGTGAACAGGTTCGGCACGAGCGACGCCGCCGGCGCGGCAGCCGTAAGCGCTCGTACAGCGCGGTTTCCCCTCTGCATCACCGCGTCGTTGAATGGTATCCGAAACGGGGAAGGATTTAAACCGTGCACGTTATAATTATCCCGATTGGTTGACATGCTGCAACACCACGTATCGGAGAATGCCGGCATGCCTACCTCAGAAGAAAAAGCAGCATTCTCCCAACGGCTGTCGCTCGCCCTGCGGCGCAGCCAGGAACCGGTGCAGGGAGCCACCGACCTCGCGTTGCGCTTCAACCTGCGCCATCGCGGCGATGCGATCTCGGTGCAGACCGCGCACAAGTGGCTGACCGGGCGCGCGATACCGACCAACGAGAAGCTGGCGACGCTGGCGGAATGGCTGAACGTGAACGAGCATTGGCTGCATTACGGGCCGGCACCGAAATCGACGCAGGCGAACGAGCAGCGCGCGCCCTACGGCACGACCGGCGGAAAGACCGGCGCCGCCAAGGGCGTGGGCAAGCCCTCGCCCGAAACCCTCGCGCTTGCCGCCAAGATCCAGGCCCTGCCGCCGCACCGGCGTTACCTGGTGGAAGAACTGGTGGAGCAGTTGCGCCAGGATACCGACTGACAAGAATTCCTCATGCTGACCATCACCTTAAAGCCGGGCAAGGAAAAAAGCCTGCTGCGGCGCCATCCCTGGATTTTCCCGACCGCCATCGACCGCATCGAAGGCAAGCCGGAAGAAAAGAACAAGCCGGGCGCCACCGTGCTGGTGCGCGCCGCCGACGGCCGCTTCCTCGCGCGCGCCGCGTACAGCCCGAAGTCGCAGATCCGCGCGCGGGCGTGGAGCTTCGACGAAAACGAACCGGTCGACCATGCGCTGATCAAGCGCCGCGTCAAGCATGCGATCGCGTACCGGATGGCCGCGGTGCGCGACACCGATGCGATCCGCCTGATCTTCGGCGAAGCCGACGGCTTTCCCGGGCTGGTGGTGGACTGGTATGCGGGCAGGGACGGCTACCTGGTGTGCCAGTTCCAGTCGGCCGGCGTCGAAGCCTGGAAGACCGCGATCGTGCAGGCACTGATCGCCGAGACCGGCTGCCCGAACGTGTACGAGCGCTCGGATGCGTCGGTACGCGAACGCGAGGGACTGCCGCTGGTCACCGGCCCGCTTGCAGGGCGCGAGCCGGACGGTGAAACCGTGGTCACCGAAAACGGCGTGCGCTACGCAGTCGACATCAAGACCGGACACAAGACCGGTTTCTACATCGACCAGCGCGACAACCGCCGCCTGGTGATGGAACAGGCGGCCGGCCGCGACGTGCTCAACTGTTTCTGCTATACCGGCGGCTTTTCGCTGGCCGCGCTGAAAGGCGGCGCGCAGAGCGTGGTGTCGATCGACTCTTCCGGCGAAGCGCTGGCAATCGGCGAACGCAACGTCGCGCTCAACGGCTTCGACGCGACAAAGGCGGCGTGGTGGGATGCGGATGTGTTCAAGACGCTGCGCGCGCTGCGCGAGCAGGGAAAGTCCTTCGACCTGATCGTGCTCGACCCGCCGAAATTCGCCGCCGCGCCCGACCAGGTGGAACGCGCCGCGCGCGCGTACAAGGACATCAACCTGATCGGCCTGCAGCTCCTGCGCGCCGGCGGGCTGCTGTTTACCTATTCCTGCTCCGGCGCGATCAGCGCCGACCTGTTCCAGAAGATCGTCGCCGGCGCCGCGAACGACGCCAGGGTCGATGCTCGCATCCTGCGCCGCCTGTCGGCCGGCGCCGACCACCCGATGACCACCAGTTTTCCGGAAGGCGAATACCTGAAGGGTTTGATGCTGCACAAGCCTTGATACGGAAAATATTGCAATCCGATTAATTTTTGCAACTCGATTGCAGATTTGCGTCATAATTTTCCGTCACGTTTTTTCATTGCATTTCATTAATGAGCAGTAAAGCCAAGCCTGCCGCGCGCGGCGCCGGACCTGACGTCTCACTGGAGGCAATGGCGGAGGCGCAGCTGCGCGCCGCATCGGTGCGCATTACCGCGGCCCGGGTCAAGGTGCTGGCGGCATTGCTCGACGCCGGCCGCGCGTTCTCGCACCAGGACGTGCAGGAGGCGTTCGCCGACATGGACCGGGTGACGCTGTACCGCGCGCTCGACTGCCTGACCGACGCCGGACTGGCGCACAAGATCGCCGGCGACGACCGCGTGTTCCGCTACAGCGCCGGGGCCGAGCATGTGCCGCACCACCAGCACGGGCATTTCAAGTGCACGCGCTGCGCGAAAGTGTTTTGCCTCGACAGCATCGGCGAGGCCGAGACGCTGCAGCAGGCGTTGCAGCAAACGCTAGGCGAGGGCTTTCGCAGCCACGACATCGAATTCACGATCAAAGGATGGTGCGCCGAATGCGCGCACTGACATAACAGACCATGACACTCGTTCCAGCAACCATACTCACCGGCTTTCTCGGCGCCGGCAAGACCACCCTGCTCAACCGCATCCTGCGCGAGCCGCACGGCATGCGCATCGCGGTGATCGAAAATGAATTCGGGCAGGAGAATATCGACAACGAAATCCTGGTCCAGGACAGCAACGAGCAGATTGTCGAGATGAGCAACGGCTGCGTGTGCTGCACCGTGCGCGGCGACCTGATCCTTGCGCTCGGCGCGCTGGCGCAAAAGCGCAACGCGGGCGAACTGAACTTCGACCACGTGGTGATCGAAACCACCGGCCTGGCCAATCCGGGCCCGGTGGCGCAGACCTTCTTCATGGACGACGAGGTGGCGACCCACTACATGCTCGATGCCGTCGTCACCGTGGTCGATGCGCGGCACGCGATGCAGCAGCTCGACGAGCACGAGGAAGCGCAGCGCCAGGTCGGCTTCGCCGACCGCCTGCTGCTGTCCAAGACCGACCTGGTCGGCGCCGGCGAGGTGGAGGCGCTCACCGCCCGCCTGAAACGCATCAACCCGCGCGCGCCGGTCGCCCGCGTCGATTTCGGCCAGATCCCGATCAGCGAGGTGTTCGACCTGCGCGGCTTCAACCTGAACGACAAGATCGAGATCGATCCGGATTTCCTTGCCGGCGAGGAGGAGCACGAGCACCACCACGAATGCGGCGAGCATTGCGGGCATGACCACGGCCACCACGACCACCCCCACGGCCACCGGCATTCGAACCATTCGGACGAGATCGCCGCCTTCGTGTTCAGGGCCGACCGCCCGTTCGATACCGCCCGGCTGGACGAATTCCTCGGCCAGGTGGTGCAGGTTTTCGGGCCGCGCATGCTGCGCTACAAGGGCGTGCTGTGGATGGACGGCGCCGACCGCAAGGTGGTGTTCCAGGGCGTGCACCAGATGATGGGCACCGATATCGGCGCGAAATGGGCCGAAGGCGAGGCGCGCGGCAGCAAAATGGTCTTTATCGGGAAGAATCTGCCCCAGGAAACGATTATTGGCGGTTTGGAACAGTGTTTGGTATAAACTAATGGCAATGTCTTTGATGTAGATTCAAGCAGTGGAGGTAGTCGTTTGGCAAGATGCGTCGACTGAAGTCGCGCGGCGCCCGATGGTATCCAACCCTGCCTGGAAACGGTAGGAGACGGTTTTCGGGGCAAGGATCGAGCATATCGGGCTGTTCATTCATAGAGGGAGCCATGAACGCAACCGTAACAAGATCCGCCACCAAGAGCGCAGCGGCAAAGAGCGTCAGCAAGACAGCGGCAAAAACCGCCGCCCCGGCCAAGGGCAAGACTGCCGCTCCAGGCGCTGCGAAGGCCACCCTCAATACCGTCGCGAACAAGCTTGCAAAGACAGTTTCAGGTACGCGCAAGCCAGCCGCGAAGACCGCGTCGACCGCAGCGAAATCCATTGCCAAACAAGGTAAAACCACGGTAAAAAGTAATGTGACATCCGCCGCCGGACCGGCGGCAAAAACAAGCGCCAAGGGGGCAACCACCAAGAAGACCGTACCCGTCGCCGCGCGTGCAGCTGCAGCAAAAAGCACCGCGCCCGACACGCCAAAGGGAGCAACAGCAGCGAAGCCGGTGGAAAAAACCACGGTTTCGGCCTCGAGTTCCAAGGAGACATCCGGCGCGCCCATGAGCAGCAGCAATGCAAGCGCCGGGTTAACAGCTAAAATGGAAAAACCCGTAGTTTCGAAAGTAAGCGAAGTGGCTACCAAAACAACTAAACCGACCGCCGCCCCCGCTGAGGGCAGAGTGCTCACCGAAGAGGAAATCCTCAAGATGAGCGACAAGGACTACATGAACGAGGCGCAGCTGGCCTTCTTCAAGGCGCGCCTGCAGCAGCTGGAACGCGACCTGCTGAAGAACGCCGGCGAGACGACCGAGCACTTGCGCGAAACCGTGCTGGTGCCGGACCCGGCCGACCGCGCCACGATCGAGGAAGAACATGCGCTGGAGCTGCGCACGCGCGACCGCGAACGCAAACTGCTGAAAAAGGTGCAGCAGGCGATCGCCAGCATCGACGCCGGCGAATACGGCTGGTGCGAAGAAACCGGCGAACCGATCGGCATTCCGCGGCTGCTGGCACGTCCGACCGCAACGCTGTCGCTGGAAGCCCAGCAGCGCCGCGAACTGAAGCAGAAGCTGTACGGGGACTGATCCGGCCAGCGCAGGCCGCCCCGTTCCGCCGCCGGCAAGCGCACGATCCGTCGTGCGCTTGTTTGCTTTTTGGGCCCGCTCTTTGCGGACCGGCGCTTTTCAGCCCGTTTTTCAGCCCCCGTTCTTTTCCACCCCATTCTTTTCGCTCCCGTTTCGCTCCATTTTTCCCGCGTTTCCACGCGCCGGGCCGCGAATCCGCTGCTGCAACGCGGCCGTCGTCCACGGTACAATGCAACCATGTTGCAACTCTCCGGACTCTCCTACCGCTATCCGAATGCCGCCGGCGCGCAATTGTCGGTGCCGGCATTCTCGCTCGCCCGTGGCGAGCATGCGGTCATCCTCGGCCCGTCAGGCTGCGGCAAATCGACCCTGCTGCACCTGATCGCCGCCATCCTCACGCCGCAGCAAGGCACGCTGCGGGTAGCGGGCACCGACCTCGCTGCCCTGTCGCCGCGCGCCGCCGATGCCTGGCGCGGCGCGACCGTCGGCTTCCTGCCGCAAAAACTGGCGCTGGTGGCCAGCCTCACGGTGCGTGAAAACCTGCTGCTGCCGGCTTATGCGATTGGTCGCGCGGCGGACACGACACGTGCCGACAAGCTCCTGGACACGCTCGGGCTGGCGGACAAGGCGTCGGCCAAGCCGCATCAGCTGAGCCAGGGACAGCAACAGCGTGTGGCGATCGGCCGCGCGCTGTTCAACCAGCCGGCGCTGCTGCTGGCTGACGAACCGACCGCGAATCTCGATGACGAATCCTGTACGGCTGCAATCGGCCTGTTGACGTCGCAGGCGGAAGCCAACGACGCCTCGCTGGTGATCGCCACCCATGACGCGCGTGTGCTGGCCGCCCTGCCCGGCGCGAAGGTGCTGCGCCTGCAGGCCCCCGCGAAGGAGGCGGCATGCCCCGGTTGAACGCGTTCGCGCTGGCATTGAAATCGTTGCGCCACAAACCGCTGACGACGGCAGTCAACCTGCTGCTGATGGCGGTCGGCGTAGCGATGATGTCCTTCGTGCTGTCGGCATCGCAGCAACTCGAGGACAATGCCTTGCGCGATGCTCAGGGTATCGACCTGGTGGTCGGCGCCAAGGGCTCGCCGCTGCAGCTGATCCTGTCGTCGGTGTACCACGTCGACATTCCGACTGGGAACATCCCGCTGGCGGCGCAGGCGCAGCTGCAGCAGAACCGGCTGGTGAAGAAAGTGATTCCGCTGGCGCTGGGCGACAGCTTCAAGGGATTCCGCATCGTCGGCACCACGACGGAGTACGTCGCACACTACGGCGGCGAAATCGCGCAGGGGAAGATGTTCGACGGTCCAATGCAGGCCGTCCTCGGCGCTCACGCCGCCGCAACGACAGGGCTGACGGCCGGCTCGCGATTCGTCGGATCGCATGGCCTGGGGGGTAACGGCGACAGCGACGGCCACGGCGACCAGCCGTTCGAGGTGGTCGGCGTCCTCAGGCCGACCGGGTCCGTCCTCGACCGGCTTGTGCTGACGCCGGTGGAGTCGGTGTGGCAGGTGCACGAAGCAGCGCACGGCATCGATCCCAACGACGAGGAAGCAAAGGAGGCGATGGACGCGGATCGCGAGCTGACGTCTTTGCTGATCCAGTACGCATCTCCGCTGGCGGCGGCAATGCTGCCGCGCGCCGTCAACGCCCAACCCGAACTGCAGGCCGCGCAGCCCGCCTTCGAATCCGCCAAGCTCTTCCGCATGCTTGGCGTGGGCGTCGACGTACTTCGCGGGATCGCCGCCATCATGCTGCTGTCGGCCGCGCTGTCGATGTTTGTCGCGCTCTACAGCGCGCTGGAAGAACGCAAGACGGATCTTGCCATCCTGCGCACGCTGGGCGCGCCGCCGCGCAAGCTGCTTTCTTTGCTGCTGGTCGAGGGCCTGCTGCTGGCGGGCGCCGGCGCGGTGCTGGGCTGGCTTGCCGGGCATGCGGCGCTGGAGATTCTCGGCCGTCTGGTTTCCGATGACCGGGGCCTGTCGCTCACCGGCCTGCATGTGGCGCCGGCAGAAGCATGGCTGGTGCCGGTCGCACTCGCAGTCGGCCTCGCAGCCGCGTTGTTGCCGGCGTTGCGCGCCTATCTCACAGATATCGCCACAACCTTGTCGCGTTGAATGAATCCAGGGAGAACGATTTGAAACACCTGCTGTCCTTAGTTCTGGCCGCAACAGCGCTGGTCGCGCAGGCCAAGGAAGATCCCGCCCACAGGAAAGCCCTGATCGAGCAGCACAAGGCGATCGCCGCAGCACATGAAGCGGCAGCGCAGTGCCTCGCCTCGGGCAAGGACGAAGAAGCGTGTCATGCCGAACTGGCAAAAGCATGCAAGGGTCTCGCGATCGGCAAGCTGTGCGGCGCCAGACACAAGCACTAGGCAACGTTAGAATTGCCGTGCCCGGATCAACTTTTTCGGACGACTCATGAAGACATCCTTGCCACTACTGGTCATCGCCATGCTGGCCGCATCCGGCACGGCATTCGCCGCGCCGCAGGTCCCCCCCGCCCAGGGGGCGCCGATAAGCGGGCACGTCCCGCCGCCGAATGCCCCGCCGATGCCGATGCAGCCGCTACCGGAGATCAAGGGCGTGGTGTCCTGGGACACGCTGGCCAAGGTCAAGCAGATCAAGACCAAGGACCGCATCCTGCCGGAGTTCTCGAAGGAGATCACCGCGCTCAATGACAAGGAAGTCAAGGTGCAGGGCTTCATGATGCCGCTCGAACCCGGCGAAAAGCAGAAGCATTTCCTGATCTCGCTGAGCCCGCAGGCCTGCTCGTTCTGCCTGCCGGCAGGTCCCGAAGGGGTGATCGAAGTGAAATCGAAAACGCCGGTGAAGTTCACCTTCGATCCGGTCATCCTCTCCGGCAAGATGACGGTATTGAAAGATGACCCGATGGGCTTGTACTACCGCTTGAACGACGCCGCGCCGGTGTCGGGCAAGTAGGTCGCGACAAAGCGCGCGGCCCGGGAGCACCAAAGGGCGGGGCCGCTCCCGTTAATGGGCGCGTGCCGGCCATGCTGCGTCGCACACTGCATGTTGCAGCGCCGACAAGTCGCGTTTCGTCGCGACGCTTTGCCGTTTGACAAACCTCACCATCCCGCCGCGCGAATGGCCAGCCCGGCTTCCATTTGTGTTACCTTAAGGATAGAAGCGCTGGCAGCGCGCCTCCGCGTTCGCGGAGCAGAAAAAATAATCGGGGCAGGAATATCGTGGGGATTTTTTCGCTTTTCGGGAAGAAGGACCGTCGGCAGGCAAAGCCCGCCGAGAAGGACGCTTCTCGTTCAAAGTCCGCCCCGTCCGGCTCCGCGCGCAACACCGCGTCCCGCGCGCCCGCCGTCAAGCGCGACGCGCAGGCCGCGCTGGCGACGGCACTGAAGATCGATGCGATCGAATCGGAGATGTCGTCGGAATTCGTAAATGTGCCGACCAACCCGCCGCGCCCGGTCCCCACACAGAAGAAAACGGCGCCGTCGAAGTCGCCAGCCGTAGCACCCGCCGCACCTGCGGCACGGGAAAAACCGCGCACCGGCGCCGGCAAACCCGCCGCGGAACCGGCGCGAATGCAGCCGGCCGAGCAGGACGACGGCACCACCACCGCCTTCCTGCTGGACGGCCACAGCGCCGTCTTCGACCTCGCGGCGCCGGCCTCCGAAGCGACAGCGGTCGTCGAGGAAGCGGCCATCCTGTATGCGAACGGCCAGAATGAACTGGTCGAGCAGATGCTGAAATCGGCAATCGAAGAAGACATGCTGGGCGACGTCACCCGCAACGCGTGGTGGATGCTGTTCGACCTGTACCAGATCACCGGCAAGAAGCAGGAGTTCGAAAACCTGTCGATCGATTACGCGAGCAAGTTCGAGACCTCGCCGCCCGCATGGGACACAGGGCACGACGACACGCCCGACGCCGCGGCGGCACCGGGGGCGACACCGTCGGTGCCGTTCTCCGGCAGCCTCGACGCGTCCTGCGTCAAGCAGGTCGACCGCGCGCTGAAGCTGGGGGAAAACTACCGTGTGCTGCGCCTGGAGTTCGCCCGCGTCACCAAGGCCACGCCGGAAGGCTGCAAGCTTCTGCTGGGGCTGCTGAAGACGCTGCAGAAGACCGGGCATGCGCTGGTTCTGGTCGGCGCGCCCGAGCTGGCCGACAAGATTCGCGCCATCGTCGAGGTCGGACGCCGCGAGGACACCGAGGATTCCTGGCTGCTGCTGATGGAAATCCTCAGGCTCCTGAACCGGGAAAAGGAATTCGAGGAAGTCAGCATCGACTACTGCGTCACCTTCGAAGTCTCGCCGCCGGCATTCGTGGCGCCCGAGAGCAAGGTGACCACCGCCGCCGCGCCCGACCAGGCGCCGCCGGCCGAGGGCTTCATGATGCCCGCCGTGGTGGACGGCCGCATCGACAACCTGATCGTGGCGATCGCCGCCTATTCCGACGAGCACAGCCCGGCGATCATCGACTGCACCCAGCTCAAGCGCGTCGACTTCAGCTCCGCCAGCCGGTTGCTGACCGGCCTGGCGCCGTTTTGCAGCGTCGGCAAGACGATCGAGTTCCATCATGTCAATCATCTCGTTGCGGAACTGTTCAATGTGATCGGGCTGAAAGACATCGCCCGCATCCTTCCCCGTAAAAACTGAACTGCGGCGGCCCGACCGCATGCAGCATCCCGCCTTGTAATCCTTCACCGCGCCCTCATCTGCGGAGGAATACCAGTCCACAGGGGAAAGCATGGAACAGTTTCACGGCACCACCATCCTGTCCGTACGTCGCGGCAATCTCGTCGCGCTTGGCGGCGATGGCCAGGTAACGCTGGGCAATATCGTGATGAAAGGCAGCGCGCGCAAGGTGCGCCGCCTGTACCAGGGCAAGGTGCTGGCCGGATTCGCCGGCGGCACCGCCGATGCGTTTACGCTGATCGAGCGCTTCGAGGCGAAACTGGAAAAGCACCAGGGCAACCTGATGCGCGCGTCGGTCGAACTGGCGAAGGACTGGCGCACCGACCGCATCCTGCGCCGCCTGGAGGCGATGCTGCTGGTGGCGGACAGGGAATCGACGCTGGTCATCACCGGCAACGGCGACGTGCTGGAGCCGGAAGGCGGCATCGGCGCGATCGGTTCCGGCGGCGCCTACGCGCAGTCGGCGGCGAAGGCGCTGATCGAAAACACCGAGATGACGCCGGTGGAAGTCGTGAAGAAAGCCCTCACCATCGCCGGCGAACTGTGCATCTACACCAACCTGTCGCACACCATCGAAACCCTCGAATAACGCGCGGCAGCGCGCACCGACATCAGGCACGACATCATGAACATGACTCCGCAAGAGATAGTTTCCGAACTCGACAAGCACGTGGTCGGCCAGGGCCGCGCCAAGCGCGCGGTGGCGATCGCGCTGCGCAACCGCTGGCGCCGGCAGCAGGTGGAAGAACCGCTGCGCCATGAGATCACACCGAAGAATATCCTGATGATCGGTCCGACCGGCGTCGGCAAGACCGAGATCGCGCGCCGCCTGGCAAAGCTGGCCGATGCGCCTTTCATCAAGATCGAGGCAACCAAGTTCACCGAGGTCGGCTATGTGGGCCGCGACGTCGACACCATCATCCGCGACCTGGTCGACATCGGGATCAAGCAGACGCGCGAATCGGAAATGCGCAAGGTGCGCACGCGCGCCGAAGACGCCGCCGAAGACCGGGTGCTCGACATCCTGCTGCCGCCGCCGCGCGACTTCGGCTTCAGCGCGTCGCCGGGCGGCGGCGACGCCGACGCGCCCGCCGGCAACACCACCCGCCAGACCTTCCGCAAGCGCCTGCGCGAGGGCGCGCTTGACGACCGCGAGATCGAGATCGAAGTGGCCGACGCCGGCCCCAGCATGGAAATCATGGCGCCGCCGGGCATGGAGGAAATGACCGAGCAGATCAAGTCGATGTTTTCCGGCCTGGGCGCGTCGCGCAAGAAAAAGCGCAAGCTGAAGATCAAGGAAGCGATGAAATTCCTGATCGAGGAGGAAGCCGCGAAACTGGTCAACGAGGACGAGCTGAAGCAGAAGGCGATCGCCAACGTCGAGCAGAACGGCATCGTGTTCCTCGACGAGATCGACAAGATCGCGAGCCGCTCCGAGGTCGGCGGCGCCGACGTGTCGCGCGCCGGCGTGCAGCGCGACCTGCTGCCGCTGGTGGAAGGCACGACGGTCAATACCAAGTACGGCATGATCAAGACCGACCACATCCTGTTCATCGCGTCGGGTGCCTTCCATCTGGCCAAGCCGTCCGACCTGATTCCGGAACTGCAGGGGCGCTTCCCGATCCGGGTCGAACTGGAGTCGCTGTCGATCGCCGATTTCGAGCGCATCCTGACCAGCACCGATGCCTGCCTGACGCGGCAGTACGAGGCGCTGCTCGGCACCGAGGGCGTGCGGATCGACTTCACCGAGGACGGCATCCGCCGCCTCGCGGAGATCGCGTTCTCGGTGAATGAAAAGACCGAGAACATCGGCGCGCGCCGCCTGTACACGGTGATGGAGAAACTGCTGGAAGAGGTGTCGTTCTCCGCCACGAATGCGACCGACACGACGGTGGCGATCAATGCGGCCTATGTCGACGAGAAGCTCGGCGCGCTGGCGGTGAACGAGGACTTGTCGCGCTACGTGCTGTAGTGCATTACGCGCCTGCCGGCGTGCATGTGCCGCGCGGCAGGCGCATGCCCTGGTTGGCGGCGCGGGAAGATGAACACCGGTTCGCGCGTTGCGACCGCGGCCGGCGGCAAGGATCAGGAAACCGCTCCTTTCACAACCATATCATGGCAAACAAGGCACTCGCGAAGCGACAGAAGATGATCATCCGGGTCGAACCGGCGCAGCGTGCATTGAAGCCGCGTAACCCGATCGCGCTCGCTGCGAAGCAGCGCGTCGCCGGCACGCACCGCAAAGGCAGCAGTACCGAACGTCAATTGCATGAACGACTGCTGAAGAAGGCGCTCGGCAATACGGAAGAAAGCTGATCCCCGGCCGGGGTGCCCCACTTTGCCCGCCGCGGCCTCTGCTGCGCGCGGCGCGGCGCCTTACCTTCCGGTCGGCGGTTGCGTGCCCGGTACGCCGGGCACCTGCGGTGCGCCGGGAACGGCGGCCGCCGGTGGCGTGGTTTGCGGCGGGATACCCATCGAAGGCGGAAGTTGCGGCGCGGGCGCTGCCGGCGCTACCGGCACGTTCCCGGGGATCGCGCCCGGCGGGGCAGGAACGGCGCCGGCTTGCGGCACCTGCTGGGGTACCGCCGGGCTCACGCCGCTGACTGGCGGCGCGGTGTTCACCGGTGGCGGCGCCTGGCCGGGCACCGGCTGCCCCGGCACTGGTGGTGCGGCAGGCGCGGGCACGGCCGGCGGCTGCGGCGCCTGCACCGCAGGTGACCCCGGCGGTATGTATTGCTGCTGGCCGGGCGCACCGGTCTGCGCCGCGGCCGCAGCCTGCGCGGCCGCCTGCGCGCGCGTGGACATGGCGGCACCCGGCAATTGCCCCGGCTGAGGCGCCGGTGGCGGGGGCGGCGGCGGGACCGCGCGCGGCACCGGGGACGGCGGCGTCGGCGCAGCGGCGATGCCTTCCAGCCCCTTCGCGCTTTCCGGCAGCTCCACCCGCTTGGTGCCGCCGCCTTCGTCCACCAGCACATGGTCGCGATGCACTTCCTTGATGGTCACGCCCGGCGCCAGTTCGGCGCGGGCGCGGATCGCCTGTGCCGGCTTGCCGTCGATGCTGATGATCGCCACGCTGTCGCGCGGATTGCCGGAGAAAATCACGCCGCGCAACTGGTAATTGCTGGCGACCGCCGCGCTGCCCGTGCTGCGGCTGCCGAACAGCGTCGCGGCGGCATCCGCGCGTATCTCGGCCTGCGCGGCGCGCGGCGGCGCCGCCACCGGGCGCAGCGGCGGCTTGAACAATTGCATTGCCCAGTAGGCCGCCGACGCGCACAGCGCGATGAACAGCAGGAAACTCACAAGTAGCGGGAGGCGCCTCATTCCATTCCTTTTCTTCTTTTCTAGCGCACGAGCTGGTTGATCTCGATGATCGGCATCAGCACCGCCAGCACGATCAGCAGCACCACCACGCCCATCACCAGGATCAGGGCCGGCTCGAGCAGGCCGGCGATGGTCATCGCGCGGCGCTCCAGGTCCTGCTCCTGGGTGTTCGACGCGCGCTCCAGCATCGCCGGCAGTTCGCCCGTCACTTCGCCGGCGCGGATCATGTGGATCAGCATCGGCGGGAAATGCTTGTGCGCCGACAGCGCGCGCGCCAGGCCCACGCCCTCTCGCACGCTGGTGGTCGCTTCCTCCACCTGCTGCCGCATCGCGACGTTCGACAGCGTGTCGCGGCTGGTCTGCAGCGCGCGCAATATGGGCACGCCGGAACCGGTGGTGATCGCCAGCGTGCTGGCGAAGCGGGCGGTGTTCAGGCTGCGCTCGAACTTGCCGTACAGCGGCGCGTTCAAGAGCCAGCGGTGCCAGCGGAACTTGATGTCGGGATTCTTCAGCGCGGCGCGCCAGGCCAGGAAAGCGCCGGCCAGCGCAATGGCGACCAGCCAGCCGTAGGCGCGCACGAAATCGGAAATCGCCAGCATGATGACGGTGAGCATCGGCAGCTTCTGCTTGGTGTTGGCGAACACCGACACGATCTGCGGCACCACATAGGCCAGCAGGAAGATCACGATCGAGAATGCGACCACGGTGACGATGGCCGGATAGGTGAAGGCCAGCCGCACCTTCTGCACCAGTGCGTTGCGGCGCTCGATGTAGTCCGCCAGGCGCGACAGCACGCGCGACAGCTGGCCGATCTGTTCGCCGGATGCGACGAGCGCGCGGTAGATGTCGGCGAAATCGCGCGGATGGCGCGCCAGCGCATCCGACAACGAAGAGCCGCCCATCACTTCGGCCCGCACCGACGCGACCAGGTCGCGCACATACGGGCGTTCCGCCTGTTCCAGCAGCGCGGTGAACGCCTGCTCCAGCGGCAGGCTGGCTTCCAGCAGGCTGGCGAGCTGGCGGGTAAACAGCGCGAGCTCGTTGGTCGACAGGCGGTCGCCGAACAGGCTGCGGCGCGCCTGGCCGAGTTCATCGACCTGGGCGGCGATCGCATCGACCGCGATCGGCACCAGGCCCTGCGAGCGCAGGTCGGAACGCGCGGCGCGTGCGCTGTCGGCGTTGACCACGCCCTTGCGGGTCGCGCCCGCGTCGTCGACGGCTTCGTAGCGGAATGCCGGCATGATTCTGTGTCCTTACTCTTTCGTCACCCGCAGCAGTTCGGCCTGCGTGGTGGTGCCGTCGGCCAGCCAGCGCTCGCCGTCCTCGCGCATCGTGCGCATGCCGTTGCGCTGCGCCGCGGCACGAATCTCCGCTTCGGACGCGCGGTCATGGATCTGCGAGCGGATCTCGTCGGTCGTCACCAGCAATTCATAGACGCCGACCCGTCCCTGGTAGCCGGTATGGCCGCACTTGTCGCAGCCGACCGCATGCCAATGCTGCCCGTCGTGGCGGCGGCACAGCGGGCACAGCTTGCGCACCAGGCGCTGCGCGACCACGCCCAGCAGCGAGGACGACAGCAGGAAGGGTTCGATGCCCATGTCCAGCAGGCGGGTGACGGCGGAAGCGGAGTCGTTGGTATGCAGCGTCGCCAGCACCAGGTGGCCGGTGAGCGATGCCTGCACCGCGATCTGCGCGGTTTCCAGGTCGCGGATCTCGCCGATCATGATGATGTCCGGGTCTTGCCGCAGGATCGCGCGCAGCGCCTTGGCGAAGGTCATGTCGATGCGCGGGTTGACCTGGGTCTGGCCGACGCCTTGCAGCTCGTATTCGATCGGGTCCTCGACGGTGAGGATGTTGGTCGCCGGCGCATTCAGCTTGGTGAGCGCGGCGTACAGCGTGGTGGTCTTGCCGGAACCGGTCGGGCCGGTGACCAGCACGATGCCGTGCGGCTGGCTGATCAGGTGGTCGAAGGTATCCTGCACCTCGGGACTCATGCCGAGATGGCTCAGGTCCATGCGTCCGCCTTCCTTGTCGAGCAGACGCAGCACCGCGCGTTCGCCGTGCCCGGTGGGCAGCGTGGACACGCGCACGTCGACCGGCTTGCCGCCCACGCGCAGCGTGATGCGGCCGTCCTGCGGCAAGCGCTTCTCGGCGATGTCGAGCTGGGCCATGATCTTGATGCGCGAGATCAGCGACGCGTGGATCGCCTTCTTCGGCCGCACCACGTCGCGCAGCGCGCCGTCGACGCGGAAGCGCACCACGGACACCTGCTCGAAGGGCTCGATATGGATGTCGGACGCTTCCTCGCGCAGGGCCTGCGTGAGCAGCGCATTGATCATGCGGATCACCGGCGCGTCGTCAGCCGACTCCAGCAGGTCTTCGATGGCCGGCATGTCCAGCATCAGCTTGGCGAGGTCGAGGTCGGATTCGACCTCGTCCACCACCTGGGCGGCGTCGCCGGTGGAGTTCGCATAGGTGCGCGCGATCGCCGCTTCGAGCTCGTCGCGCGGCAGGGATTTCAGCTTGACGCGGCCGAAACGGCGCGACACTTCCGCGATGGCGGAAGGCGCGGTCGCCTCGGATACCCAAACCTCGATGGCGTTGTGGGACACCTCGCTGCGCCGCGCCAGCACGGCGTGGTCGCGCGCGAACGCGTAAGGCAGCAGGCGGGCGTCGGTCATTACAATACTCATTGCTCTCTTCTATCTTGGCTGGTTCTGCCCCGGTTGCGGTGCAAGCGGGGCGGGCGCCGGCACGGTGGGCGGCGGATTGTCCACGGTGCCGGCAGGATTGCGCGGATCGATGCCGGCGGGCGTGCGCGGTTCGGCGTTCAGCAGCGGCGGTCCCGCCGGCCGGCCGCCCTGCAGCGGCGGCAGCATCGGTGTCTGGCCGTAGGGCAGGATGTTGGGCGCCGGCTGCGCCGCGGACTGCACGCCGCGGATGTATTCATAGCGGTCGGTGACCACGTTGTTGCTCTGCTCGGCGGTACGGATCACGGTCGGCCGCAGGAACACCATCAGGTTGGTCTTGGTGTTCTTGCGGGTCTGGTACTTGAACAGGTTGCCGACCACCGGGATGTCGCCCAGGCCGGGCACCTTTTCCGCGCCATCCTGCAACTGCTCTTCGATCAGGCCGCCGAGCACGATGATCTGGCCGTCGTCGACCAGCACGTTCGATTCGATCGAACGTTTGTTGGTGATGATGCCGGCGGTGTTGGCGGTGTCGCGGATGGAGGAGGTTTCCTGGTAGATCTGCAGCTTGATCGTGCCGCCTTCCGAAATCTGCGGCCGCACGCGCAGCGACAGGCCGACATCGCGGCGCTCGATGGTCTGGAACGGATTGACGCCGGCCGCGCCGCCGGACGCCTGCGTGGTGTACTGGCCGGTGATGAAGGGCACGTTCTGGCCGACGATGATGCGCGCCTCTTCGTTGTCGAGGGTGATCAGGTTCGGGATCGACAGAATGTTGGCCTTGGCATCGGTTTCCAGCGCGCGCGCGATCGCGCCGAGCGTGAGGTCGCCGTTGATCTGGCGGAACACGCCGAGCGTCAGGCCGGGGCCGGGCGCGACCTGGCCGTTGCCGATTGCGAGATTGACGATGTTGTTGCCGCCGGTGGAAAACGAGGTGCCCCCGCCGACGCGGTAACGGCTGGTCGCATCGCCGGACAGCCCGAGCCACTGCACGCCGAGTTCGGCGGCCTTGTCGGCCGACACTTCGACAATCAGCGATTCCACGTACACCTGCGCGCGGCGCGCATCGAGCTGGTCGATCACCGCGCGCAGGTTGCGGTACACCGACTCGCTGGCGGTGATGATCAGGGTATTGGTGGCGGCGTCGGCCTGGATGAAGCCGCCCGGCCCGCCGGTCGGCAATGCCACCGGCGGGGCTTGCGTGTTCAGTGCGCCCTGGCCGAGCTGGCCCTGCTGCGCGGCCGCCTGCTGCGCCTGCGGCTGCGCCGGCTGCTGCTGCGGCTGGTTGGCGCCCTGCGCCGATGCATCCGATGCGACCACCGCGCGCAGCGTCTGCGCCAGGCGCACCGCATCCGCATTGCGCAGGTATACCACGTGCACGTTGCCGGGCTGCGCCGTGGGCTGGTCGAGCTTGGCGATCAGCGACTTGGCGAGGTTGGCGCGCGCCACCGAGGGCGCGCGGATGATCAGCGAATTGGTGCGGGCATCGGCCAGCACCGTGGTACGGCCGGCATCGCCGCCCGGCACCGCCTGCCCCTGGTCGAGCAGCCGGTTGACCATCAGCGCGATGTCGGTCGCGATCGCATGCCGCACCGGCACCACGTCCATGTCGCCGGTCGCCGGCGAGTCGAGCGCGGAAATGATTCTGCCCAGGCGCTTCAGGTTGTCCGCATAGTCGGTAATGACGATGCTGTTGTTGCCCGGGTTCACGTTGATGGTGTTGTTCGGCGAAATCAGCGGGCGCAGGATCTGCACCAGGTTGTTGGCCGATTCATAGTTCAGGCGGAAGATCTGCGTGGCGATCTGGTCGCCGCGCACTTCGTTCGGCTGCGTCGGACCCGCCTGCAGCTTGGCGTCGGCCTCCGGCACGACTTTCAGGAAGCCTTCCGAGCGGACCACCGCGAAGCCTTGCAGGCGCAGCGCCGAGGTCAGCATCTGCAGCGCCTGCGCCTTGGTGACCGGCCTTTCCGACACCAGGTTGATGGTGCCCTTCACGCGCGGATCGATGATGAAGGTGTTGCGCGTGTAGTGGCCCACTGCCTTGATCACCGACTCGATGTCGGCGCCGACGAAATTGAGCGTCGCCTGGCTGGCCGAAGGATCCTGGGTCCAGGCAGTCGGCGTGCCGGCGATCGCACACAGCAGCACGGCGGCCGCTCCCAGCCGGCGCAGTGCTGCCGGACGTTGCAATGTTTCTGCTGATCGATTTTTTGTCATTTGAACTCTAGCGCGATAACATTCTTGTCGCCTTCTCTTCGGCGTTGTCCCAGCAAATTCATCAGATTTGCCAACCTTTCTTCCTGTCCTGCTTCCGCTTCTGCCTTCCCGGAAAACTGCAATCTTCCATTCGCGAGCGTACCGTTACCACTCAACAGCAACGGCCCTTTGACCGATGTCAACGCCATTTGCGCCTGTTGCCCGCGCCAATCCATTATCAGTTGGTAAGCCCCAAGCGGCTTCACCGGCGACAGGCGCGACGCGATGTCGTCCATGTGCAGGGTCGTCGTTCCCGCCACTTCCAGCGCATCGCCCTGCCGTGTCACCTGCAGCGGCGTCCACGTCAGGCGCATCTGCCCGGAGGGCTGGATCGTGTTCAGCGGGGCGCCGAGGCCAACCAGCCGTTCCGCCGGCAATGCCACCGATGCCGCGCTCACCTGCCATTGCTGCCAGCTGCCGGTGATCTGCACCGGTTGCGACAGCGCGTCCGGGTTTTCCAGCGTCAGGTCGACCTGCCCCAGCAGCGCCAGCGGCGATAGCCGCCAGGAAAATCTGCCCGGCAGCAAGGGTGTGACCGGATCACTCCCGCTCGGCGCGCCGCCGATGAAGGCGGAGCCGCGCCACAGCGAACCCTGCGCATCGCCCAGCGTCAGTCGCCCGTTGGTCTGGCGCTCCACCACAACCGCCATCCAGGCGGCGGGGCAAAAGACCACGACCGTCAGCAACGCGACGAAGACGCCCGCCAGCAACCATATCACGAGTCGGCGCACCGGGTCGGCCCCTCAGCGGGTGTCGCCGCGCTGCTGGCGCAGCGTGAAGCTGGCGTTGACCGAATCCGGCTCCGGATTCGCCTCCACCACCGCCTCCGCGACCGCCAGCCGCGCGGTGCGCTGCATTTCATTCAGCCATTCGGTGGTCGCGGCGAACGACGCGGTATTCAGCTGCACCCTTGCCAGCTCGCCGCTCACGGTCACGTTCTGCGCCTTCAAACCTTTCCTGGCCAGCGAGTTCATCAGGCTCTCGCGGGTCATTGCGGGCGGCGCCGCGGCCGTCTTGCCCGACAGCGCGCCGGCCTCCTTTGCCAGCGCCTGCACTTCGGCGCCCTGCTGGCGCAGCGCGGGCAATGTCTTTTCGAGCTCGGCGCGGCCGGACAGCGCGGGATCGATCAGCAACGCATAGACCAGGCCGACCAGGATCACCACGACGGCGGCGATCAGCATGTTCTGCTCGCGCTTGTTGCGTTCGCCCCAGAACGCGGACAGTGCTTGTTTCAATCCGTTCATTTCGCGCTCCTGATTTCCCAGATTTCCGGCTTGGGCTGGGTGACTGCCAGGTTGCGCGAACTGAGTGCGCCGGCCAGCTGCTCGGTAGTAACCTGGCTGCCCGGCTTGAGCTTCACGGTCAGCGTGCCCTCGCGGTACTCGAGGCCGCCCACCGGCGGTTTGCCCTGCCCGGTGCCGGCCCAGGCTTCATTGAATGCGGCGGCCAGCGCGAGGAAATCGTCGGGCGCGAGCTGGCCCGATTCGCGTTGCGCACCGGCGAGTTTCTGACGCAGTTGCGCGAGCGGATCGACGATCACCGGGTCCTTCGGGAACGTATTCCTGTAGGTCTGGGTCATGCCGTTGCGCAACGCTTCGGCTTCGCGCTTCATGCGCAGCCAGTCGACATTCAGGCCGATGACATTGATCAGCAGCAGTAAGGTGCCGAGCACCAGCGGCCAGCGCCAGGGACGCCAGTTGAACTGCGGCCCGGCGGCGGCGCCGAGTCCGGACATCAGGTCGAGCCCGGTACGCTCCGCGTTGCCGGTCCAGCGCTGCCAGCTGTCGGCCTGCAAGGTGATGCGCTCCTGCAGCGCGGGCGCGATGTGCAGCGATTCCTGGTAGTCGCGCTCGCGGGTTTGCGGCACGTAAAGCACGATCGCACCGGTGGGCACCACGGCCGCCAGCGACTGCATCGCTTCGAACGCTGCCGACTCGGGCTGGTCAGCGACGACGGACAGCCCAAGTCCCTCCTGCTCCGAAAGGCGCACCGCGAGTTCGATGTCGGTGCCGTGTTCGGACACGGCGGCGGTGGCGGCGTCGGCCTGATGCGGCAGGCACAGCTGCGACGGCACTGCGACGACGCGGCGCGCGCCGAGCGCGACCATGGTGCGGTTCAGCAGCTCCATCCACGTGCGGCTGACGACGGCAACGGTGCGCACGCCTGCATGCATCTCGCCGGCCACCACCACGCATTCCGCCGGATCGCTCATCAACTGGTCTTCCACCAGGTTGGGCAGTGCGGCGCGCAGCTTCGCGCCGGACAGCGGCGGCATTTTCACGCGCAGCAGGGTGACGTCGCTTGCGGCCAGCAGCAACACGACGCGCTGCGCCTTCTTCACATGCTCGGCCATGTCCGGCAGCGCTGCCACGCCATCCCGTTCCACCGCGCCGGCGTTGCCGGTGACGGCATACTGGCAGTACAGCGGCACGCCCGGTTGCAGGCCTTCGGCGGCAAGATGGGACGGCAGGCGGATATACAGTGTGCTCAAGGTCTCTCTTTCTTGTTTTGGCGGGCGGCGTTCGTGCGCCGCCCTAGTATTCGTGTATCCAGAGAATGGAGGTCGCGCCGTTGTCTGCGCGGGACAGCAGCGCCTGCATCTCCATGCCGGCGCGGTTCATCCTCACATTCCCGTTGACCAGAAAGTATCCGGTCTTGTAATCGATTCCGTCGAGATTCAATTCGGCGCGCGGCAGGAATGGCCTCAGGTCCTCGTTGCGCTCGAAGAACCGGTTTCGCCTTGCAGCAACCAGTGCCGACGCGTCGGACAGCGACAGTGTAGCAATTTTGGCTGCGATCACTTCCGCCGGCGCAGTGTTGACATTGATTTTTGTCGCCTTCGGCAGCACGATCACGTAGTCCCTGATCTTCGCCAGGATTTCCGGCGTGAAGCCCGGCACCGCCAGCAGGTCGTCCACATGCTGGATGTCCATCGGCAACGGAGCAGCGTTGTCCGCCGGCGCGGCAGGCGCGGCAGGCGCGGGGGGCGTGCCGGTGCCGGAGCCGGAAACCGGTTTCGGCTGCGCCGACTGCATCAGCGCCGCAGTTGCCGGTGCCAACTGGGGATTGACCTGCAGCAGCGTCAGCAGCGTCGTGAATGCCGCAAGCTCGCCGGCATTCACATTGCCGTTCTGGATCAGGTTCCTCAGGTTAAAGCGCGCCTGCGCGTCAACGATGCCACCGGACAATGCGGCGTCCGGCGCATCGCTCGCGCTGTCCTTGTCCACGTACTGGTCAAGGCGCGTTTCCGCCAATGGCACCGCCCAGGGTTCGCCCAGGTGATCGACCGTCTTTTTCGTACGGAAATCCTCACGCAGGATCAACCGCGTCCAGTCGAGCGCGCCGCGCAGGATCCATTGCTTTTGCAACTGCAGGCGCTGGTTCTCGATCGAGCGCACCTGCACCTGCTGCTGCCAGAACAGGCTGGCGACGATGGTGACCGCCAGCGTGGTCAGCAGCAGTGCGGTGATCACCGCCACGCCGCGCTGCCGGGATGCGGTGCGCCGCTTCATGCCGCCCCCAAGAGGAAAATCTTGACCAGGCTGGCGGGCCGGTCGCGCAGGCGCAACGACACTTCCACCCCGGTCGGCTCCTCGACGCCGCCGCCCGGCTTCTGCACCGGCTCCGCGCCGGCGGGCCGCCAGTTGCCGCCGGCCCAGGTGCGGATCGCCATCTCGCTCACATTGTTGTGCAACACCACCGCAGGCGCTTTCGTGCTCGGGCCCAGCGCCTCGATCCACGCCGCGTCGAGTTCGCGCAGGTTGCGCGTCGGCACCGACTCGCGGCGCATGAGCACGCCGTCAGCAATGCGGTAGGAAACCACCTGCGCGCGCGCAGGCTGGTTTTCCGCGAATACCATGCGCACCATCGTCAGCCGCCCCGGCTGCGCCAAAAGCATGCTGCGCCCGCCGATATCTTCCTTCATGGCAATGCGGCCGCAGTCGGCCTGCATCTGCGCGAACGCAAGCTGCAAGCCGCGGGTCTGCTCCAGCTCCTCGTTCAGCGCGGCGCGCGAACGGATGATGGTATCGAGCCCGCGCCAGCCGAGCACGGCGACGATGGCGAGCACCGAAATCGCCACCAGGAGTTCGACCAGGGTAAAGCCGCGGCGCCGGGTATCCATGATCATTGGCTCGACACGATCTGCGCCAGCTTGATGATGCTGCGCCCGGGGTTGTCGTCCTCGAATACGCTGACCTCGACGCGGCGGAAGAAGGGATTCGGCGTGACGAACACTTCTTCTTCGCAGGTCAGGCGCAGCTCGCCCTGCGGGCAGGCGAAGCTGCGCCTGCCGAGCGCGGGGTATTCGCGCGCCAGCCGGATCTGCGCGAGGCGGTTTTCCGCCGACCAGGTCGCCATCATCGATGCGCGCAGGCCGCTGCTGTTCTGCGTCAGGCTTCCGACCGCGCGCAGGCTCGCGCCCAGCGCCGTGCCCACCACGACCAGCGCCACCAGCACTTCGAGCAGCGTGAAACCGGCTGCGTGGCGAGAAAGGGAGAGTGGGCGGCGCATGGTCACTCCACCGTGAAATGGCCGACGCCGTCGGCGCGGATTGCGACGCTGGCGTCGCCGGCGGAAAAAGTGAGGACGAAAGGTTTGTCGACCGGTTCGCGGCCGAACACGATGCGCATGGGGTCGGTCTCGGCGGCACTTGCCGGCGCAACCGATACCGCCACCGGCGCGCGCTTGAATTCGCGCTCGCGCAGCAAGTCGTCCTGGGTGATGGACTGCCACTTGTTGCCGTCTCGCATGAGAAAACGGTAGCCGCCGGAATCGGCCTCGAAGGCGATCGGCCGGTTGCGCACGATCGCCTCGTCGCGCGCCAGCTGCAGCAGCAGTGCCACGCGCTGCGCTTCGCCCTGCAGTACCTGGCGTTCGCCCGGCATCGCATTGAAGGCGACCATGCCGATCAGGATGCCGGCGATGACCAGCACCACCAGCAGTTCAAGCAGGGTGAAGCCGCGCGCGGCGCGATGCGTCGAAGTGCGCGCGCGCGCGGCGGATGCGGTGATTACAGATCCCACGACCCGATGTCTGCATCGTTGCCGGCACCGCCGGGCTGGCCGTCGGCACCGAAGGAAAACACATCGACCTCGCCCTTCACGCCCGGCGACAGGTACTGGTAGGCACTGCCCCACGGGTCCTTGGGCAGCTTGTCGACGTAGCCGCCCTGCTTCCAGCCGTTCGCGGCCGGACCGCTGGTCGGCTTCGCAATCAGCGCCTGCAGGCCCTGCTCGGTGGTCGGATAACGCTGGTTGTCGAGCTTGTACAGCTTGAGCGCCTGCATCAGCGTGGCGATGTCCTGCCGCGCTGCGGTGATGCGCGCGTCGTCGGCGCGTCCCATCAGCTTGGGCACGACCAGCGCGGCCAGGATACCCATGATGACCACCACCACCATGATCTCGATCAGGGTGAAGCCGCGCTGGACCAGTCCGGCGCGGGCGCGGCGGGAAGAGGAAGCGTATGTATGCATGAACTCGTTTTCGGATAATGACAAAGAAACTATTAGTATAAGGCCATCGGGCATGCAGAACTTACCAGATCGGCAAGGTCGCCGGTTTGACATGGCACGACAGAAATACGGCCGGGGCGGGAAAGAGTTAGTGCGCCGCTTGCTTGCGGCATTGCCCGATGCTGGGCTTGAGACAGGCTGCAGGGACTGCGGTTCCCATGCGCAAGCAATTCGGTGCCGGAACAAACCGGTGCCGCGAGCAGTCTTTCTGACAACGGCAGTCCGTGCCGATGCGCAAAAAAGGAGAGTTTCCATGTCCCTGCCCCGTCCAGCTCCCGGCGACATCATCGATATCCACCCGCTCGGCCCGGCATTGGCCGACGCCGCTTCCATCGCCCTGGTGCGAACCGATGATGTCGAAGTGATGCGGCTGGTGCTGCCGAAGGGAAAATCCATCCCGGAACATCACGTGCCGGGGGAAATCACGCTGCAGTGCATAGAGGGAACGATCGAGGTCCAGGCCGGCGACCGGACGCAGAACCTGCGCGCCGGCGAACTGCTTTATATCCAGGGCAATACGCCGTATGCGCTCTATGCGCTGGAAAATGCGTCGGCGCTGATGACGATGCTGCGCAAGGATGACCCGCAGGTGACGCACTAGTGACCAGAGGCCGCCAGGGCCTGTTTTATAACAGGGCACAGGCCCGGTGTCAGGACGCCTCGTCCCTGGGGTCGCGCGACAACAGCCGCTCGACCATCGCGCGCGGCGAATCGCCGTCGAACAGCACCGCCGCCACCGCGTTCGAGATCGGCATCTCGATGCCGGCATCGGCCGCCAGCGCCCGCACCGCCTGCGCGCAGCGCACGCCTTCGGCCACGTGACCGAGTTCGGCGACGATGGCATCCAGTTTCTTGCCTTGCGCCAGGCCGAGCCCGACCTGGCGGTTGCGCGACAGGTCGCCGGTACAGGTCAGGATGAGATCGCCGACGCCGGTCAGGCCCATGAAGGTTTCCGGCCGGCCGCCGAGCGCCACGCCAAGCCGGGTGATCTCGGCCAGGCCGCGGGTGATCAGCGCCGCGCGCGCATTCAGTCCCAGGCCCATGCCGTCGATGACGCCGGTGGCAATCGCAAGAATGTTCTTCACCGCGCCGCCGACTTCGACGCCGGTCAGGTCGTCGGTCGAATACACCCGCATGCTGCGCCCGTGCACCGCGCCGACCACGCATTCGCGCAGCGCCGGGGCGGCGGAGGCCACCGTCAGCGCGCACGGCAGGCCCTGCGCCACCTCCTGCGCGAAGGACGGCCCGGAGAGCGCACCGTGCGGAAGGTCCGCACCGAGCACCTCGCGCACCACCTGGTGCGGCAGCAGGCGGGTTTTTTCTTCGAGGCCCTTGCACAGCCAGACCAGGTTCGGGATCGGCCTGCCCTGCAGCCGCTGCGCCAGCGGGCGCAGCCCGGCCACAGAGGAGGCGACGATCAGCAGTCCGCTGCCGGCGACATGGGCGACGGCGGCGTCAAAATCGGAAGTGGCCTGCAGGCCCGCGGGCAGCGCAAAACCGGGCAGGTAGGCACTGTTCTCGCGCGTGGCGGCGGCGTTGCGCATCGCGCCTTCATCGCGCCCCCACAGCATGACGCGATGGCGGTCCGCGAGCAGGATGGCGAGCGCGGTTCCCCAGGCGCCTGCGCCGAGGATGGAGATATGCAGGGGATGATGCGGGCGGGGCGTGGCGGTCTGCACCTTACTCGCCCCAGACTTCGGTTGCGCGCACAAAGCCACTCTGGCCGTCGCGGTGCCTTACCCTGACCCAACCGGCGGTCACCGGATCGAGCATGTCGAGCAGTACGCCCTTGTCGGCGGTAAACACGATCGGCGCCGATTCTTCCGCCGCCGCCCGCACGCGGGCGCTGGCGGCATTGACCACGACATTGCGACGCGGCACCAGCAGCCGCGACTGCACCCAGGTGAGATCGCCGGCCATGTCGCGTACCTTCATCCATTCGCCATAGGTGAGCACGACTTCCAGCGGCATGCCGCGCGGCGCGACGAACAGCTTGCGCCCCTTGAGCGAGGGCGCATCGTACAGCACCGCGGGGGCGGCGCCGACGGAACGGTAGTCGAGCGCCTGCGCGGCGCCCGCGGCCAGCAAGGCAGCCGGCAGCATGAACAGGCGCACTGCTTTCATCACACCTCCCTGCATGGACAACCCGTTTCTTAGTGTTTTGCCGGGGTGCCGTCGGGCATCAGCAGGCCCGAGCCTTGCTGCTGTTGCTGTTGCTGTTCGGCCAGTTGCTGCAGGCGCTGCTGGTAGAAGGCTTCGAAGTTGATCTCGGCCAGGTGCACCGGCGGAAAACCGGCGCGCGTGATCGCGTCGGCGATGTTGGCACGCAGGTAGGGATAAATGATATTGGGGCAGCCGATGCCCAGCAGCGGATCGAGCTGTTCGGCCGGGATATTGGCCGCTTCGAAGATGCCCGCCTGCTTGCCTTCAACCAGGAAAGCCACCTTGTCCTTGATCTTCGCCGTCACGGTAATGGTGACGGTCGATTCGTAAATCGTCTCGGCCAGCGCTTCGGCGCCGACGTCGACCGCCACTTCGATATTCGGCCCATCCTGCTCCAGGAAAATCGCCGGCGAGTTCGGCTGCTCAAGCGACAGGTCCTTCAGGTAGATGCGCTGGATCTGGAACACGGGTTGCTGGTTTTGCTCGGACATGGGCGTCTTTCGTTATGTAGGATAGAAGGAAAAAGGACGGCGCTCGCCGTCCCTTCATGGAAGAATTGCCAAGTTTAAGCGCCTTGGAGCAGCGCGTCCAGCTTGCCTTCGTGATCGAGCTTGCTGAGCTCGTCGAAGCCGCCGACGTAGGTTTCGCCGATATAGATCTGCGGCACGGTGCGCCGGCCGGTCTTCTGCATCATTTCCGCACGCTGCTCCGGCTGCAGGTCGACGCGGATCTTCTCGATGTTCTGCACGCCCTTCGCCGTGAGCAGCCGCTCGGCCATCACGCAATAAGGGCAGACGCCGGTGCTGTACATCAAAACATGCGCTGTCATGATCGCTGCTCCATCATTTCGTCAGCGGCAGGCCTTGCGCCTGCCACGCGGCAACGCCGCCATCGAGGCAGGCCACCTCACCAAATCCCGCCTTCTTGAACTGGCTCGCCGCCTTCGGGGAACGGGCCCCGTTCTGGCAGACGAGGATGATCGACTTCGACTTGAACTTGTCCAGTTCACCGATTCGCTTGGACAACTCACCCAGCGGGATGTTCTTTGCGTCGCGCAGGTGACCCGCGCCGAATTCGTTCGGATCGCGCACGTCGACAATGACGGCCCGGCCCTGGTTGATCAGCTGCGTGGCTTGCAAGGTGGAAACCTGGTTGCCCCTGCGACGCAGGCTCGGCCACAAGAGCGCCCCGCCGGAAACGAGAGCAATGCCGAACAGCCAGATATTATCGATAAGAAATTTCACAGTTACTTTCCAAGGTTGACAGGGTATTCTGGACGGGGGAAACAGGCCGGACGAGCCGGTTACCGCGTTCGGAATGCCCTCTAAGCAATCCCGCCATTATAAAATAGAAGCCGAAACCGCATTCCGAATCCTGCAATCCTTTATTTTGCCCATATCCAACATGTACAAAATCGTATTCATGCGCCACGGCGAATCGACGTGGAACCTGGAAAACCGTTTCACCGGCTGGACCGACGTCGACCTCACCGAAAAAGGCATCAACGAGGCGCGCCAGGCCGGCAAGATCCTGAAAGAAGCCGGGTTCGACTTTGACCTGTGCTACACCTCGGTGCTGAAGCGCGCCATCCGCACCCTCTGGCTGACGCTGGACGAGATGGACCTGATGTGGCTGCCGGTGGTGCACGACTGGCGCCTGAATGAACGCCACTACGGCGCGCTGCAGGGCCTGAACAAGGCGGAAACCGCCGCCCAGTACGGCGACGAGCAGGTGCTGGTCTGGCGCCGCAGCTACGACGTGCCGCCGAACCCGCTCGAAGCGAACGATCCGCGCACCTCCTACAACGACCCGCGCTACGCCGGCCTGAAGAAGGAACAGATCCCGCTGACCGAGTGCCTGAAGGACACCGTCGCGCGCGTGATGCCTGCGTGGGACGAGTCGATCGCGCCCGCCATCCGCGCCGGCCGCAAGATCCTGATCTCCGCACACGGCAACAGCCTGCGGGCGCTGATCAAGAGCCTCGACGGCATCAGCGACAAGGACATCGTCGGGCTGAACATTCCCAACGGCCAGCCGCTGGTCTATGAGCTGGACGCGGACCTGAAGCCGATCAGGAGCTACTATCTCGGCGACCAGGAAGCGATCGCCAAGGCGATGGCCGCGGTCGCCAGCCAGGGAAAGGCGAAGTAACGCTTTTCGATGCCGTTCCTGCGCCGCTCCGGCCCCCATCCCGCATCTCCCCCGGACGACCGGCCCCGCACAGGCGCCGGCTGGGGTCTTGTCGCGGCGTTCGGACTGGCTGCTCTGATCCTGGCCACGCCGGCGATCGCCGCCAAGGTCTCCGAACGCACCCGCCAGAAGCGGGCCGCCGAAGCGGAACGGGCCGAACTGCAGCAGAAGCTGGAAGCCCTCAAGCGCGACATCGGCAAGACCGAAGTGGCGAAAAGCCACGCGGCCGACGCGCTGGCCAGTTCCGAGGCGGCGATTTCCGAAGCCAACCGCGCGCTGCATGAACTCGACCGCGAGCAGCGCGACGCCGAAGCGCGTCTGGCGCGGCTGGCGGAGGAGCAGGAAAAGCTGTCGCGCGCGATCGCCGGACAGCAGAAAAAGCTGTCGACGCTGCTGCGCGAGCAGTATGTGGCCGGCAACGAAGACCGGATCAAGCTGCTGCTGTCCGGCGACAATCCCAACCGCATCAACCGCGAACTGCAATACATGGGTTATGTATCGCAGGCGCAGGCCAGGCTGATCGAGGCGTTGCGCGCCAACATGAAAGCGGTCGAGGACAATAAGGCCGCCGCGCAGGACGCGCGCGACGAACTCGAGGAAATCGCGCAGGAGCAACGGCAGCAGAAGACCCAGCTGGAAAAGGAAAAGGCGCGCCGCGCGACGCTGCTGGCCCAGCTGTCGAGCAAGCTGGCGGCCCAGCGCAGGGAAGCCGGCAACATCGAGCGCGACGAGCAGCGCCTGGCCGGCCTGGTCGACAAGCTGGCCAAATTGATCGAAGAACAACAGAAGGCCGACGCGGCGGCCCGCGAAAAACGACGCCAGGAACAGCTGGCGCGGGCCAGCAAGCTCAAGAACGATGCGCAAGCCGACAAAAAAGTGAGTTCCGTCAAGACGGCGCCGCACAATCCTGATGCAATTGACAATGACGAGCCGCCAGCCAAATTGACGACTCGTAATGAACTCGCACCGGATGCGAACGTCCAAGACGGTCATGCACTGGCCTTCGCATCCCTGCGCGGCCAGCTGCGGCTGCCGGTCAAGGGCGACGTGGTAGCCAGGTTCGGCAGCAAGCGGGGCGAAGGGCCGAGCTGGAAGGGCCTGTTCATCCGCACGCCGGAGGGCGCCGAGGTCAAGGCGGTGGCAACCGGCCAGGTTGTCTTCGCGGAATGGCTGCGCGGCTTCGGCAACCTGATCATCATCGACCACGGCGGCCAGTACATGACCATCTACGGCAACAACCAGGCGGTCCTGAAACGGGCCGGCGACACGGTCAGGACGGGCGAGATCATTGCAAGCGCAGGCAACAGCGGCGGCAACGAACATTCGGGTTTATACTTTGAGATGCGGCACCAGGGCCGTGCAATTGATCCCCTCGGCTGGGTCAGTACCAGATAGCCGGCGGGATCGATAACTACAGGTGAGACATGAGCAGTAAATTGAAGAACTTCGGCCTTATCGGTCTGGGCGTCGTGGCAGGCATAGCAGGATCGATGCAGTTTGAAGCAAGCGCGCAGAAACACAGCGCGCCCCTGCCGCTGGAGGAACTGCGCCAGCTGGCCGACGTGTTCGGCCTGATCAAGACGGACTACGTCGAAGCTGTCGAAGACAAGAAGCTGCTCACCGAAGCGATTTCGGGCATGGTTTCCTCGCTCGACCCGCACTCCGCCTATCTCGACAAGAAGGCCTTCAAGGAGTTGAAGGAAGGCACGCAGGGCAAGTTCGTCGGCCTGGGCATCGAGGTCGGCATGGAAGACGGCTATGTGAAAGTCATTTCGCCGATCGAGGACTCGCCCGCCTTCAAGGCCGGCCTGAAGTCCGGCGACCTGATCACCCGCCTCGACAACACGCCGGTCAAGGGCCTGACGCTGGATGAGGCGGTCAAGCGCATGCGCGGCGAACCGAACACCAAGATCACGCTGACCATCGCCCGCAAGGAAGAGGACAAGCCGATCATCGTCACCATCGTGCGCCAGGAGATCCGGGTGCAGAGCGTGAAGTCCAAGATCATCGAACCGGGCTATGCATGGCTGCGCGTGTCGCAGTTCCAGGAGCCGACGGTCGAAGACATGGCCAAGAAGCTGCAGGCGATCTACCAGCAGGACCCGAACCTGAAGGGCCTGGTGCTCGACCTGCGCAACGACCCGGGCGGCGTGCTGCCGGGCGCTATCGGCGTGTCGGCGGCCTTCCTGCCGAAGGACGTGCCGGTGGTCTCCACCAACGGCCAGCTGCCGGATTCCAAGCAGACCTTCTATGCGCGCCGCGAGTTCTACACCTCCTCGCGCACCGCTTCCAGCGACCCGCTGGCCAAGCTGCCGGAAGCGGTGAAATCGGTGCCAATCGTGGTGCTGGTCAATACCGGCTCCGCCTCGGCATCGGAAATCGTCGCCGGCGCGCTGCAGGATTACAAGCGCGCCACCATCATGGGCACGCAGACCTTCGGCAAGGGTTCGGTGCAGACCATCCGCCAGCTGTCCGCCGATACCGCGGTCAAGCTGACCACCGCCCGCTACTACACGCCGAACGGCCGCTCGATCCAGGCCAAGGGCATCGTGCCCGACCTGCTGGTCGACGAAACCGCCGAAGGCGACGGCCTGAACGGCCTGCGCCTGCGCGAAGCCGACCTGCAGAAGCACCTGTCCAACGACAAGGACAAGGATGAAGCCGCGCGCAAGATCGACGAACTGGAAGAAGAGCAGCGCCTCGCCGCCCTCGAGAAGAAGCGCAAGCCGCTCGAATTCGGCAGCAAGGACGACTTCCAGCTGGCGCAGGCGCTGAACCACCTGAAGGGCTTGCCGGTGCAGCTGTCCAAGTCGCCGAAGGTCGAAAGCAAGAAGGAAAACACCATCAACGACGAGAAGAAGACCCCGAATGGTGAGAAGAACGGAAACGGCGAGAAGAAGTAAGCCCGCCGCCAGACGACATAACCGTCGAGAAAAGGCCGCAGCGATGCGGCCTTTTTTTCTTGCAGCAGCGCTGGCATCGCTGCGCCCCCGCCTTTACAATCGCGATATCACCTCCCGGCGCCCTGCCCCATGAACGACAACCAACTGCTCCGCTATTCCCGCCATATCCTGCTCGACGAGATCGGCATCGAAGGGCAGGAAAAACTGCTCGCCGCGCACGCGCTCGTGATCGGCGCCGGCGGGCTGGGGTCGCCCGCCGCCTATTACCTCGCGTCCGCCGGCATCGGCAAGATCACGCTGGTCGACAACGATAGCGTCGACTTGACCAACCTGCAGCGCCAGATCCTGCACACCACAGAGCGTATCGGCCAGCCCAAGGCGCAGTCCGGCAAAAAGACGCTGGCGCAGATCAATCCGGATATCGAAGTGGTGGCGCTGACCGAGCGCGCCGAGGGCGGGCGCCTGTCGGAACTGGTACGGCAGGCGACGGTGGTGCTGGACTGCTGCGACAATTTCGCCACCCGCCATGCGGTCAACCGCGCCTGTGTGCAGCACAAGGTGCCGCTGGTATCGGGCGCGGCGATCCGCATGGACGGACAGATCTCGGTGTTCGACACCCGCCGCGCCGATTCGCCCTGCTACGCCTGCCTGTTCCCGCCCGAGCAGCAGTTCGAGGAAGTGCTGTGCTCGACCATGGGCGTGTTCGCGCCGCTGGTCGGCATCATCGGCACGATGCAGGCGGCCGAGGCGCTGAAGCTGGTTGCCGGGATCGGCGAATCGCTGGCGGGACGGTTGCTGATGCTGGATGCGCGCAACATGGAGTGGAGCAGCATCCGGCTGGCACGCAATGCGCCGTGTTCCGTCTGCGGCGACTGAGCAGCGGCCCGTCTCTCCGGCAATTTCTAGTAGAGCGTCCATAGAAGACCGTAGGGTGGGTAGAGCGGAGCGAAACCCACCATCCCGTATCTGGAGCGCTCGGTGCGTTTCGCTCACGGCGGCGCCGCCCACCCTGCATCTCTACCTGCGAAAACCATCCGGATGCTCTACCAGGCTCTGTTTGCCAAGCTACCGAGCGCTCCGGACCGACGCTCGCGCTGCTCTGCGTGCTTCGCGTATGCGTGCGCTACGCCAATCCGGCCTGCTCGCGACGCTTGTCAAACAGAGGCTAATACCCCGCCAGCACCGCGCGCATTGAGCACGACCGCAGGATATCGAGGCTTGCTGCGCGCACCGTCATCACCGCATGCTGCAGGCGCTCCTCGTCGTCGTGGATGCGTGCGCGCGCGCCGTCCAGCGGCTGCTCGAACAGCGGCTGGTAGCGCCTGTAGATGTCGAAGTGACGCCGTTCGACGAGTTCCTGCTGTGAGCCGGCAAGCGGCGGCGACACCGGTTCCGCGTGGCCGCCCTCGTCGCGGCCGGCGTGCTTGTCATCCTTGCCGCAGGACGCAAGCAGGATCGTGGCGGCGAGCGCCGCCACCGCATGCCCGATGCGTTTTTCAGTACGCTTTGACATTGTCTATCTCCCTTGGGAGAAGATTATTCGCGCTTCCCGTGCCGCGCTTCTTGGGCGGTATCAAGCGGCTTACAGGTTCGAACGCGCTTTCAACTTGCGCGCAACACCGGCACGCTTTCCGTAGCGGGCGGGCCGGATTGGCGTCGAGTAGCGTCACGCGTACGAGAGGTACGCAGAGCAACGCAGGCGTCAATCCGGGGTGCGCAGCAGCTTGTGAAACAGAGTCCAGGCCCGCGCGGCGGCGCCCCGTCCCCGGTGCTACAATCGACCGGTCGTTCTTTTTCCCTTGCGCAATCTCCTTCCCGATGTCCGCCGCCGACCTTGCCAAGCTGGTTTTCCTTTCCGCGATCTGGGGCGGCTCCTTCATCTTCCTGCGCGTCGCGGTGCCGGAAGCCGGCCCGCTGCTGACGGCGACGCTGCGTACCACGCTGGCCGGCGTGGCACTGGTCGCATTCGCCGTGGCCACCGGCGTGCGCATGGACTGGCGCGCCAACCTCAAACCGTATGCCATGGTCGGGCTGTTCGCGGTGGCGATCCCGTTTTCCGGCTTCGCGTTCGCCGCGCTCCATTTGCCGGCGGCGCACTCCGCCGTGCTCAACGCCACCGCGCCCCTGTTCGGCGCGGTGTTTTCGATGATCTGGCTGGCCGAACGACTGACCCTGCAAAAGCTCGCCGGACTGGTGATGGGCATTGCCGGCGTCGCCACGCTGGTCGGCGCCGGCGCGCTGAAGATCGATGCCGGCACGCTGGCAGCCGTCGCCGCCTGCCTGGTTGCGGCGGCCGGCTACGCGCTGTCGAGCATCATCGTGAAGAAGACCGGCCGCCCGGGCGGCATCCCGCCGATCGCGATGGCCGCCGGCTCGCTGGTGGCCGGCGGCGCCGTCCTGCTGCCGACGGTGCCGTTCTCGCTGCCGCCGGCGATGCCGTCATTCACCGCGCTGGCCTGCATCACCGCGATGGCCTTGCTGTCGTCCGGCCTGGCGCAGGCGCTGTTCATCCCGCTCATCGTGAAGGTGGGGCCGACGCGGGCGATGAGCGTGTCCTTTCTGATCCCGCTGTTCAGCATGCTGTGGGCGTTCCTGTTCCTGCATGAGCCGGTGACTCCATCGACGCTTGCCGGCGGCGCGGTGGTGCTGGCGGCGATGGCGCTGGTACTGTGGACGCCGCGGCGTGACGTGCCGCGCGAGAACGCGTAGACGTCGTGCGAGCCGGCAATCCCGCCCTCCGCCATCCCCTGCTGACGGCGCTTGCGCTCTCGCTCGGCGCGGCGATCTCGCTCGGCATCTCGCGCTTTTCCTACGCCCTGCTGCTGCCGCCGATGCGCGCCGACCTGGGTTGGTCCTACCTGCTTGCCGGCGCGATGAATACCGCAAATGCCTTCGGCTATTTCATCGGCGCACTGGTCACGCCGGCCGTGATGCGCCGGTTCGGCGCGCAAGCGGCGCTGAACGGGGGTGCGCTGCTGACCGCCATCTTCATGCTGCTGTCCGGCTTTGTGACGGATGCCGACATGCTGCTGCTGCAGCGCGTGCTGGCCGGCATCGCGAGCGCCTTCATCTTCATTTCCGGCGGCGTGCTCGCGGCCCGGCTCGGCGCGCTGCATCCCGGGCGGGCCGGCTTCCTGATCGGCCTGTATTACGGCGGTACCGGCTTCGGCATCAGCCTGTCGGCGCTGCTGGTGCCGGCAACCATCGAGGCCGCCGCCGCGTACGCCGCGCCGCATGCGTGGCAGTGGGCGTGGCTGGCGCTCGGCTGCGTCTGCCTGCTGATGATGGCGCTGATGGCACTGCCGGCCGCGCGGATCGACGGCTCGACCCCGGCCGGCGGGAACCATGGCGGCTTCCGGGTGCGTCCCTTCGCGTTCGGGCTGGCCGGCTATTTCATGTTCGGGGTCGGCTATATCGGCTACATGACCTTCGTCATCGCGCTGCTGAAGGAACAGGGCATGCCGGCGCAGACGGTCACCGCATTCTATGCCGCGCTCGGCCTGGCGGTGGTCACCTCGTCGCGCATCTGGGCGCGCATGCTCGATCATTTCAAGGGCGGCCAGGCGCTGGCGATCCTCAATGCCCTGCTCGCGGCCGCCACGCTGTTGCCGGTGCTGACCGCGGCCACGCCCGCGGTGTTCGTGTCCGGCATCCTGTTCGGTGCGGTGTTCCTGTCGGTGGTGGCATCGACCACCGCCCTGGTGCGCCACAATCTTCCCGCGCATGCGTGGTCGGCGGGCATCAGCGGCTTCACCACGGTGTTCGCGTTCGGACAGATCGCCGGCCCGACGGTGGTCGGCTGGATTTCGGACCAGGCGGGCGGCCTGCAGCGCGGCCTGGTGTTTTCCGCCGCGGCGCTGCTGCTCGGCGCGCTGCTGGCGTCGCGCCAGCGCGCGCTGCAATAAGCTGTCCGAATCCGGCCAGCACGACGGCGCCAATCCCGCTATCCTGACGGCCTGTTCATTCGACCTGTCGAGATTGCCATGCGCAGCACCGATCTAGCCCGCCTGCTTGTCCTCGCCGCCATCTGGGGCGCATCCTTCCTGTTCATGCGCATCGTCGCGCCGGTGCTCGGCGCGTTATGGACCGCGGAAGTGCGCGTCGCCCTGGCCGGCATCGCGATGCTGGCGTTCATGGCCGTAACGCGGCGCGCGATGCATTTCGGCGCCAACTGGCGCCATTATCTCGCGCTGGGCGGGCTCAATTCCGCATTGCCGTTCGCACTGTATTCCCATGCGGCACTGACGCTGCCTGCCGGCTATTCGGCGATCCTGAACGCGACCAGCCCGCTGTGGGGCGCGCTGGTCGGCGCCGCGGTGCTGGGCGAGGCGCTGACCGCCCGCAAGATCGCGGGCATGATCACCGGCGTGGCCGGCGTCGCCTTCCTGGTGCGCCTGGGACCGGCGCAGTTCTCGCCGCAGGTCCTGCTCGCCGCGCTCGCCTGCGTCGGCGCGGCGCTGTGCTACGGCATCGCCGGCGCCTATTCGAAAAAGAAGTCGGCCGGCATCGCGCCGCCCCAGATGGCCACCGGTTCGCAGCTCGGCGCGGCGCTGGTCCTGCTGCCCTTCCTGCCCTTGTCGCCGGTGCGCGCGGAAGTCACGCCCTTCGTGATGTTGATCGCCGCGCTGCTCGCGCTGTTGTGCAGCGCGGTTGCGTATTTCATTTACTTCCGCCTGATCGCCGATATCGGCCCGACCAAGGCGCTGACGGTCACCTTCCTGATTCCGCTGTTTGCGCTGCTGTGGGGTGCGCTGTTCCTGCAAGAGTCGATCAACCTGAACACCCTGATCGGCTGCGCGCTGGTGGTGCTGGCGACCTGGCTGGTGGTGTTCCAGCCGGCGCCGCTGGCGAAGCGGGCTTAGATCATCGCCGGCAGCGCGCCGCGCAGCGCATTGCAGGCAACGATGCCTTCGGCATGCCGCAGGTCCTCTGGCGTGAGGCGTCTTTCACTGGCGTTCCATGCCGGATCATCGAGCAGCACGGAACGCATGACGCCCGGCAGCACGCCGCATTCGAGCGGCGGCGTATACCAGCGTCCATCAAGCTTGACGAACAGGCTGCTCCTGCCGCCCTCGGTAAGCTCGCCCCGCTCATTGCAGAACAACATGTCGAATGCGCCCTGCGCTTCCGCCGCCTTCCACGCCGCGTCATAGTGCTCGCGCACCGACGTCTTGTGGCGCAGGAACAGATCAGCGGAATGCATGCCCCGGGGCGCGAGCAGCAGTTTCACCGGAGTGGCAAGCGGCGCCAGCGGCGCGACCTGGATCGTGCAACTGCCGTCGTGCCGAAGCGCAAGACGCAGGCGCTGCGGCAAATCGGCGTCGACCGCGGCGCAGGCGATGCGCAACTGTTCCCGGATCGCGTTCTCGTCATATGCAAAGCCGAAGTAGTCGGCGGATGCGGCAAGGCGCTGCAGGTGGCGCTCAAGATGGCGGCATCCTTCGCTGCGTGTCGCATGCATCGTCTCCAGCAGTTCGAATGCATGGCCGAGGCCGGTCAGGAAGCGCGCCTTCAGGCGGCACTCGGCCAGCTCTTCCGCGGCCACGCTGTCGTGCACGATGCCGGCACCGACGCCGAGCTCCCCCTTGCGGGTGCCGTGCGCTTCGGCTTGCAGCACCAGCGTGCGGATCGGCACCGACAGGCAGAAGTCGCCGCAGCGGCGGCCGGCTTGCGGCGCCTCGAACCAGCCGATGGCGCCGGTGTAGATGCCGCGCGCATCCGGCTCCAGTTCGCGGATGATCTGCATGGTGCGGCGTTTCGGCGCGCCGGTGATCGAGCCGCAGGGATAGAGCGCGTCGAACACTTCGGCCAGCCCCGCGTCGTCGCGCAGGTGCGCATGCACGGTGGAGGTCATCTGCAGCACGCTGCTGTAGCGGTCGACCGCAAACAGTTTCGGCACCGACACCGAGCCGAAGCGGGCGACACGGCCGAGGTCGTTGCGCAGCAGGTCGACGATCATCAGGTTTTCGGCGCGGTTCTTCGGATCGGCGGCAAGCGCGGCGGCGCGCTGCGCATCGGTTGCCGCGTCGCCGCTCGCGGCCGCAGTGCCCTTCATCGGCCGCGCCGTAAGGACGCCGTCGTTGTGACGCATGAACAGTTCCGGCGACAGCGACAGCACGGCCTGCCCGCCCGGCAGCATGACCAGCGCGCCATAGGGAACGGGCTGGCGTGCGCGCAGCCGGCGGTACAGGTCGGCCGGCGCGCCGAACGCATCGAAGCGCAGGCGATAGGTGTAATTGATCTGGTAGGTGTCGCCTGCTTCGATGTAATCGTGGATGCGGGCGATTGCGGATGCGAACTGTTCCTCGCTGACGCTGGCGGCAATCCCGGCGATGCCCGCCGGCCCGGGTTGCGCCCGGGCGTCCAGCCACGCCTGCACCGCGTCGGACGACAGCCGTTCGCAGCGTTCGAACAACAGCACCTGCGCCAGCGGCAAGGCCGTGCCGGGCGCCGCGATGTGGTGCATGCCCGCGCCGAGCTCATAGGTGAACAGGCCGACCGCGTGCCGCCCCTGGCGCAACGCGTCTTCCATCTGCCGCAGCAGCGCGGGCAGCGCGTCGGCGCTGTCGCAGGCAAGGCTGCCCGCATACCCGGTCAGCAGGCGCGAGCGCGGGTCGGCGCTGCTCGCGTCGCAATCGTCGAGCAGCGCGAAGCAGTCGGCATCGGGGTGGCGTGAGGCGTTCAAGGCAGTGGTGCGGGTGGACGGCGGCGCGGGCGGACGCGCGGCATGCAAACCGGTATTGTAGCGCCGGCGCCGCTCAGCTTCCGCGCTTGGACAGGTAGATCCCCCACAGCAGCAGCGCGCCGCCCGCCATCTGCACCGGCCCGATCGCTTCCTGGAAAATCAGCCAGGCGGCAACGGCGGCGGTCAGCGGCTGGATCAGCAGGCTGACCGAGGACAGCGATGCCGGCAGGTGGGCGGACGCATAGGCGATCACGGTCTGCCCGCCGATCTGCGCCACCAGCGCCAGCGCCAGCAGCGGCAGCCAGCCGGCGGCCTGCGCCGGCCAGAATGCGCCGGGCGCGGTCAATGCGAACGGCAGCAGCGCCAGCCCGGTCACCGTCGTGCTCCAGGCCATCAGGCGCGCGGTGGAATACTGGCTGCGCGCATCCTTGATCACCAGCTGGTACGCCGCGTAGAACACTGCGCTGCCGAGACCGAGCGCGTCGCCGAGCAGCTTGTTGCCGCCTTCGGCGCCGGCCGCGTTCGGCCCGACCAGCATGACGGCGCCGGTCAGCGCGATCAGCATGCCGACGATGAAGACGCGCGCAAAGCGCACGCGAAACGCGAACCACATCCACAGCGCGATGAAGATCGGCGCGAAATTCGACAGCAGGGTCGCGTTGGCGACGGTCGTGTAATGCAGCGACAGGTGCCAGATGCCCATGTCGCCGGCGAAGTAGATGCCGGCCAGTATCAGCGCCCGCGTGAAGTCGGTGCGCTTGCCGGCGGCTTCATCCTGCCCGCGTACCGAGAACGCCCAGGCCCACAGGAAAGGCGCCGCCAGCGCCATCCGCCAGAAGGCCGAGGCCAGCGGGTTGACGTCGGACAGGCGCATGAAGATGCCGGCAAAGCCGATCGCCATGCCGCCGACCAGCAGAGCGGCGAACGCAAGGGCGGGAAATTCTTTGTCGAGTGTCGTGTCCATGCAACGGCTTGTTCCAGATTGCAAAGACAGAGAGTGTACTGAGGTTTGGTGCCGTGTGCAGGAAAACGGGCCATGGCGGCGCGTCCAGAGCGAGACGTGCAGATGGCCGGCGCGGCGTGCCGAACAAAGCGGAAACAGCGGCGACCGCGGGCAAATCAAATTCGGGCGCGGCGTGCAAAAAACCGCGAACTTTCCGCGGCGCGGATCAGGACAGCAGCATCGCCACCTGTGCCTGCGCGTGTTCCGACGGATTCTGCTTGAAGCCGCTCTTGGCGAACCGGTGCCAGCGGCCGATCACCACGCTGGTGATCATGTTGGCGCGGGTGATGACTTCGTTCTCGCTCGCCTGCCCCTGGCTGGCGGCCACGCGCAAGGCCTGGCGGATCGACATTTCCACGCGCTCGATGAACTGGTTCATGCGCAGCTGCAGGCGCTCGTCCTCGTTGACCAGCGCATCGCCGATCAGCACCCGGGTCATGCCCGGATTGCGCTCGGCGAAGCTGAGCAGCATCGCGACGATCGCCTGCACCTGGGCCAGGCCGTTTTCCTGCTGCTCGCTGATCTGGTTGATCAGGCCGAACACGCTGGTCTCGATGAATTCGATCAGCCCCTCGAACATCTGCGCCTTGCTCGCGAAATGCCGGTACAGCGCGGCTTCGGACACATCGAGCTTGGCCGCCAGCGCCGCCGTGGTGATCTTTTCCCCTTTCGGCTGTTCCAGCATCGCTGCCAGGGTCTGGAGGATTTGAAGTTTGCGTTCGCCCGGTTTTGTGGTTGCCATGATGTCTTAGTGTAAGCAATCGAGGGGAATTGCCCGAAGCCTGTCGCGCAAGGGAGTGCCGGACGGATGCGCGCCGGAAGGACCGGAGACGGGGCGCCAGGCAATCCCTACCGGGACGGGCTCCTGAGCCGATGCAGCATCTCCGGTAGTTGCCTTACGGATTGTACTTTGACATCGACAAAAATGGGGCGCTTTGTGAATCCCGGCAGCGGCCGCCCGCCGTTGAGCTGGCGCATGTTGGGACTGCTGGCAAGGTAGCGGGTGACCCAGGCGGTGCGCATGCCGATCGCCTTGGCCGCCTTCAGGTTGTCGGCCGAATCCTCGACGAGGATACAGCGCCTGGCCGACACGCCTTCGCGCGCGAGCAGCTTGCGCAGCAGCTGTTTCGACGGCTTGGGACGCAGCTGGCCGTGCACGCGCATCGCCTCGATCGGAATGTGCTGCGCGAACGCGCGATGCAGGCCGAGATGGCGGATCACGTCATGCGAATAGCGGCGCGGCGCATTGGTGAGCAGGATCTTGCGGCCCGGCAGGCGCTTGAGCAGCCGCGCCAGGCCGCGCTCGGCGCGGATCATGCCGGTCAGGTCGTCAAACAGGTGGGCCTCGTGCAGGAACTCGTCCATGCGCACGCCGTGGTGCCGCACCATGCCCAGCAGGGTCGCGCCGTAGCGCTTCCAGTACGCCAGCCGCACCGCGTTCACCGTTGCCGGGTCCGCCGGCAGGTCGCCGTCGCCGAGCACCTTTGCCATATAGGCATTCATGTTGGCGTTAATGGCAGGGAAAATCGCGTGCGACGCATTGTGCAGCGTGTTGTCGAGGTCGAACAACCAAATCGGAGCGGGCATCTGTTAGAGTGTTTTGACGCCGGCCGCAGAGCTGGCGTCAGGGAGAATCATGAAGTCGGTTGTTATCGTCTTGTTAAGCGCATGCCTGTGTCTTTTCGGAGGCGCTGCACATGCGGACAATGATGCAACAGCAACCGTTGCCGCACAAGCGGCCGCACGCGCCCGCGGCATGCTGTACCGGGTGCGCCATGGCGACAATACCGCCTGGCTGTTCGGCACCATCCATGTCGGCACGCCGGACTTCTTCCCGCTCGACGCGCAGGTCACGCAAGCCCTGTCGGGCGCCAGCAAGCTCGTTCTCGAAATCGACATCCGCAGGCCGGAACCGTTCCAGGCGGCGCTGCACAAGCACGGGTATTACCCGCCCGGCGACAGCGTGGACAGGCACCTGCCGGCGGACGACCTGGCCCGTCTCGACGCGGCGCTGCGGCAGTTCGGCATCACGCCGCACCAGGTGCGCCACATGAAACCCTGGCTGCTGGCCAACCTGCTGGTCGGCCTCGACCTCGAGCGCAACGGCTACCGGCGCAGCCACGGCACCGAGATGTTCCTGCTTTCGCTGGCGGCACAGGACGCCAAGGCAGTGGACGAACTGGAATCGGCCGAGTACCAGATGGCGCTGTTCGACGGCATGCCGGACGCGATGCAGGTGCGCTACCTGCGCGAGAATCTGGCCGAACTCGGCGACGGCAACGCGCTGAAGAAGTCGGTGGCGCTGATCGACGCCTGGGCGACGGCGAACGGCGAGGCGGCGGAAGCCTTCGTGCGCGACACGCGCGGCGAAAACAGCGCGTCATCGGAATTCACCCTGCGGGTGCTGCTGGACAAGCGCAATCCGGAAATGGCGACCAAGATCGAAGCCCTGCTGCGCGGCGGCGAAGCGGCCTTCGTCGGCGTCGGCCTGCTGCATATGGTGGGGGAAAACGGCTTGCCGGCGCTCTTGAAGCAGCGCGGGTATGAGGTGGAGAAGGTGTATTGAGGGACCGGCTTTGTTTTTGTGAATGCCGGCCCAGCAGACGCAAGACGATCGACCGTAGGGTGGGTGGGGTCCCACCTCCCTGCGATTCCTTATTCAGCGAACCGCGTTCAATGCGACCGGATCATCGTGCCGAACGCCTGTTCGGTCAGCACTTCCAGCAGCAGCGAATGCTCGATGCGGCCGTCGATGATGTGCACCGTGTTCACGCCCGACTTCGCCGCATCCAGCGCCGAGGAAATCTTAGGCAGCATCCCGCCCGAGATGGTGCCGTCGGCGAACATCTCGTCGATCTCACGCGCCGACAGGTCGGTCAGCAGATTGCCCTGCTTGTCCATCACGCCGGGGATGTTAGTCATCATGATCAGCTTTTCCGCCTTCAGGATTTCGGCGATCTTGCCGGCGACCAGGTCGGCGTTGATGTTGTAAGCCTGGCCATCCTCGCCGAAGCCGATCGGGGAAATGATCGGGATGAACGCATCGTCCTGCAGCGCCTTGACCACCGCCGGGTTGATCGCGTCGATCTCGCCGACGAAGCCGATGTCGAGGAATTGCCCCGGTTTTTCCTTGTCCGGCATCTGCATCTTGCGCGCGCGGATCAGGCCGCCGTCCTTGCCGGTCAGGCCGACCGCCTGGCCGCCGTAGTGATTGATCAGCATCACGATGTCCTGCTGCACCTCGCCGCCCAGCACCCACTCGACCACTTCCATCGTTTCCTCGTCGGTGATGCGCATGCCCTGCACGAAGGTGCCCTGCTTGCCGATCTTCTTCAGCGCGTTGTCGATCTGCGGACCGCCGCCGTGCACCACCACCGGATTCATGCCGACCAGCTTGAGCAGGATGACATCGCGCGCAAAGCCATGCTTCAGGCGCTCTTCGGTCATGGCATTGCCGCCGTACTTGACGACAATGGTCTTGCCGTGGAACTTGCGGATGTAAGGCAGCGCCTGCGCGAGGATTTCAGCCTTGATTTGCGGAGAAACGCCGGACAGGTCGGCGTTGGGGTCGGCGAGGTCGATCATGACGAGTCCTGAAAAACGATTTTCGCGATTTTACAGGGAAAGCGCCGCGATTTCCCGGCGGATTTCTTGTCATCCCGGGTTTGATCCGCTAGGCTTTGCCCAATTGACAAGGGAAGTCCCATGACCGACGTCCTGCATGGCGAACTGGAGTGCCTGCGTCCCGCGCTGATGCGGTTTGCAGTCTTGCAGCTTCGTAATCAAACGCTGGCCGAAGACGCGGTGCAGGATACGCTGCTGGCGGTGCTGGAAAAGCCCGGCCGGTTTGCCGGCCAGTCGACGCTGCGCACCTATGTGACCGCCATCCTCAAGCACAAGATCGTCGATCTGATACGCGCCGGGAAGCGCGAGTTCCGCATCGACGCCGGCGACGACGCCTCCGAAGCCGACGTCATCGATACCTTGTTCAGGCCGGACGGCCACACCGTGGACACGCCGCGCGCCTGGGGCGACCCGGATGCGACGCTCGAACAGAAGGACTTCTTCCGGGTGCTGGAACTCTGCCTGGAAAAACTGCCGGCCAGGACCGCCCGGATTTTCATGATGCGCGAGTGGCTGGAACTGGACACTGCCGAAATTTGTAAGGAACTGGGGATCAGCACGTCCAATGCATGGGTCATGCTCTATCGTGCGCGCATGCAGTTGCGCGAATGCCTTGATCTGAACTGGTTCGGAAAGCGCGCCTGATGCCACTTAAACCGACTTGCAAGGAAATCCACCGACTCACCTCCGAGGGCATGGACCGCGAGCTGAGCCTCGTGGAACGCGCGCGGGTGCGGATGCACCTGCTTGCCTGCAATGCCTGCCGCACCTTTACCTCCCAGATGGACCTGCTGCGTACGGCGATGCGGCAGCTGGGCGGCGACGAGACGGATCCCGGCCCGAAATGAGCACCTGCGCCGCCTGCGGCAAACCCTTCACCTGCGGCATGGCCGATACGCCCGGCGACGAGCGCCCCTGCTGGTGCGCCGCACTACCGCCGCTCGCGCCCGACACCGGCGCACCGGCGCAGGACGGCGATGCCGCGCTCTGTTTTTGCCCGGACTGCCTGCGCGCACGCGTTGCGGCGCAACAATCCGGCCGTTCCGAAAACCGGTAACCGTCTCTGCCGGCCCACTTTGTGCGCCTGCAAAAATTCACAGTCGAAAAAAACCAGCGCGCAGGTAAACAGACAAGCAGACCGGATTTCAAGCAAACAAAACTTTGTATTCGTAAATATTTACGAAATATAATCCGGCAAATGCCGTCCTAACATCAAGATCCACAATTCCAATAAGGGGGAGACATGAAACACTGGATTCGCATTGCCTGCGTACTTGCCGTTTCACTGCTGGCCGCCGCCTGCAGCCGCCAGGTCACCGTCAAGATCGGCGTGGTCGCGCCGATGTCCGGCCCGCTCGCGCAATACGGCAAGGACATCGCCAATGGCGCGCAGATCGCGGTCGACGAGCTCAACAGCGACCACTTTTCGATCAACCGCAAGCGCGCCCGTTTCGAACTCGTGGTCGAGGACGACAAGGCGTCGCCGGAAGAAGGCAAGGCAGCGGCAAAGCGCCTGATCGATGCCGGCGTGGTCGCGGTGTTCGGCCATTTCAATTCCGGCGTGTCGATCGCCGCCGCGCCGCTGTATGCGGAAGCCGGCATCCCGCAGTTGTCGGTATCGACCAACCCGAAATACACGCGGATGGGCTTGAAGACCGCGTTTCGCATCACTGCCGACGACATCCAGCAGGGTGCGGCCCTGGCGCGGCTGATCGGCGAGAAGCTGCGCACCAAATCGCTTTATGTGGTCGATGACCGCACCACCTTCGGCATCGGCATCGCCGACGAGGTCGAGCAGGGCGTCAAGGGGAAGAAGCTGCAGACCGCGCGTGAAGGCGTTGACGGCAAGAGCACGGACTATGCGGCGCTGGCGAAGAAGATCATGGACGCGAATGCCGATGTCGTGTTCTTCGGCGGCGACGAAGCGGCGGGCCTGCCGCTGCTGAAGGCACTGCGCAAGGTTGGTTCCGGCGCCAAGTTCGTGGTGGCCGACGCGATGTGCGACATTTCCACCGTCAAGGGCGCACAGGGCGGCGCCGACAACAACTATTACTGCTCGATCGCCGGCGTGCCGCCGTCCTGGCTGTCGTCCGGCATCGGCTTCACCGACATGTACAAGGCCAAGTTCGGCACGCCGGGCGCGTATTCGACGCTCTCCTACGACGGCATCCACATCCTCGCGCAGGCGATGCAGGAAGCCGGTTCGACCAAGCCGGAAACCTACCTGCCGGTGCTGGCCAAGGGTTCCTTCTCGGGCAAGATCCAGGGCTCGATCGAATTCGACAGCAAGGGCGACATCAAGGACGGCACCGTGGTGATCTACCAGGCCATTGGCGGACAGCTGGTGGAGCAGCGCAACCTGTTGTAACGACGGCAGCCGCCGCGGCCGCGCGCGCCTCCCGGCCGGAGCGCCCGCGGCGTGGCG